>Ga0233428_1000625_pt1 | contig 46450 bp, 35 predicted proteins | sample SI_118_April2016_4_FD_179890 | JGI IMG/M metagenome (GOLD analysis project Ga0233428, IMG submission 179890) | Seawater microbial communities from Saanich Inlet, British Columbia, Canada - SI_118_April2016_120_MG | ecosystem: Environmental > Aquatic > Marine > Inlet | place: Canada: British... | reverse complement strand
CTTGCTGCTGGCCATTGCCGCCTTCAGTCTCCCGGTAGTCGCAGAGGATGAGAAGCCAGCCTACATAGATGCTACAGTGGCTGCCGCTGATCACTACAAGTTGCTCTCACAGGAAGGTGACTTGCGAGTGATTCAGATGGAATTGCCCGCCGGCGAGCAGGACAATCTGCATTCTCACCACAACGAGACTGTGTATTTTCTCTCAGGCGGCAAGGCGATGATTCACGTAGGGGATCAGGTTGTGAACGCCGAAATACCTGACGGCCATGTGATGCATCACGGCCCCTGGACGCACAGCGTCAAGAATGCAGGTGAGGCAGCGATTCGAGCGATCATCGTCGAGCAGATGGGTATGTCGTCCATTGAGCCGATGGAAGGTTATGTGGATGCCACCGTTGCAGCGGCTGATAACTACTCGCTACTGTCCGCAGAGGGCGCGATGCGAGTGATCCATATGAAGCTCGGACCAGGTCAACGTGACAAGAAGCATTCGCACTATGGTGAGACGGTGTATTTCATCTCCGGTGGCAAGGTCAAGATTCACGTGGGAGACCAGATCGTCGACGCAGAGATTCCCGATGGGCACGTGATGCACCATGGTCCCTGGACACACAGTGTGGAGAATGTTGGGGACAAGGCGGTGGAGGCGATCATTTTTGAATTGGTGCCGGTGATGCCGATGGAGGATCACGATCACGATCACGGTCATGACCATGATGATGGTGACGGCGACCATGATGGATGAGCAGTAGGTCGATACCGACACAGAAGCAGTTAGTAGAAAAGGCCTGTTGTCACGCGTTTAGCGTGCAACAGGCCTTTTTTGTGTTCAGCCTACAACTCTTGGTTCTGGGAGGTTACGTGGAGTGGACCCTAGGCATAGCGTTGGGAAAAGACTTCAACGGCTGTGCGAACGGTGGTCATCGCCAGATCAACGCGCCCGTCGAAGGTGCCGAACATGCCCATCTCTGTGCCAAAGGCCAGGCCATAGGTGCGCGAGGCGAAGTCCATCAGATTGAAGCCTTCGCCGCGCTTTGTGGCGTCGAGCCAGCAAGCGCCCGGCTCCGAGGTGTCGAACCAATTGCCGAGGGCTGATACGTCTTCGTCCCGTGCCAATTCTGCACCAGAGGCACTGATCGCCTGGATGATGGCGGTCGCAGCCTTCTGCTCCCACTCCTCGTTGGTGGGGTCAGGCTGTCGTCGTGCCGACAGAAAATAGCGGTCGTCCATCAATTGCGATTCGTGCAGATCGAAACTGATTCCTGGACGGATACGAGCCATCAGATCTCGCGTGCCACGAGGTTCAACGGGCGACCACGGTGTATCGTGGAAGCGGTTGATGTGCAGGATCTCTCCCTCCAGCGAGATGATCAAGGTATAGGCGCGGCCAAAATCACCCGTGCCGGCGACACCCGTCTGCCCAGGTGTCATCCAAACACGGCGACCTCGTAGAGGCGCGATGGCTTCAGGCTGCTCGGAAGCCAACCGCTGCAGCCGCTGATAGAAGTAATACTGCGGACAGGCGCGACCTGAACCCGGTCGAGCACTGGCGTAGCCATACTCGCCGATCAGCGACAGAGTCAGATCGTCCTCCTCGAAAAGCACCTCACCATCGCGCAGGATCGTCTCGACGTGATCGAAACTGTCGATGGTCGGTGTCGTACCCAGGCCGAGGGACAACACGTGCGCGAAGCCTTGCATGCCCACAGGATCCCGCGTCGGAATCACGTGTACCTGGTGATCGGTCTCCAACTCGTCGATGCAGGCAACGGCGGCACTGACACCCGCCTGCTCCGTGGAGTGTGATCCGGCGGTGATGAAGATGGCTGGCAGCTTGTCACCGCCACCACGAGCCACGACCAGAGGCGAACCATTCACTGTGTGACCGAGCACTTCCACCGACTGAGCGCGGCGCTCTACGTCGGCGAGGAGTTCCTCGTGTGTCCAGTAGATCTGTGCCATCGTGTCAGGCCGTTACATAGCTACGCAGGTCAAATGGATTCGACCAGGCCTTGTTGCCCGTCGCATCGATGATCTCGAAGCGCACCCACTTGGCATTCTTGCGCAGGGCGAAGGTCGCCTGTGTGAACAGATTGCCACCCTCGCGGTATTCGGTACCATACGCGTCCTGCACGGCGTGAATGCGCTGCGCCTCGCTGCACGTCACATTCACTTCACTGCCATCGGGTGCTACTTCGATGGAGTGGATCTCGGGGCCCGTTGTGCCATAGCTGGCACCTGTCGCCAATGCTTCGAGCACGGCCTCGGTCGTACGCTCTTTGACCCGCGCCATCGTCCACGACTCGTAGGTGTCACGGTTGTCTTCAGGGGCGCCATGGGTGTCGTCGTTGGCGAGACAGGGGTAGACGCGATCCTCGAGGCTCATCCAGTCGTCCCAGTGCACGGCGCCTTCGCCGCGTCCCATGAAGCGGCACGTGCTGTTGAAAACCTCGATGCCGGCAAAACCCTTCAGTGGCAGTGTGTCACGGATGATGTTGATCGAACTCCAGTGGGGATGGGCGAGCCACACTTGACCACCCTGCTCGTTGACGTTGTCGATCACATGCTGCGGCGGCATCGTACCGCAGGCCATGTCTTCATGAATGTTGAGACAGATGAAGTGATGGACCTGGCCGCCGAAGGGATTCGCCGGATGCAACTCGGCGCCTTCGATGAGGACGAAATCCTTCGGCACATTGACGGAACTGACGGGTGTGATCTTGCGATGGTCAGAGAGGCAGAGAAAATCGTAGCCCTGGGCGACGTATTGATCGAGTCGCTCCTGCGGTGCGACGCGGCCATCTGAGTTTGTCGTGTGACAATGAAGATTGCCCTTCACCCAGAAATAGCCGTCGCTGTCGGAGAGGGTATAGGGGTCCGTGAGCGGGCGCGGTGCGTCGGCCATTTGTCGGCTCCTGTCAGGTGAGAGAGTTTTGTTCTGAGACGACGGAAGATAGGGGAGGGGAATAGAGGCGGCCAGCGACGCCTTCGAAAGGGCCTTAGTGACTCAATAGTGCGCGCCCCGTTCCTGCCCGGTGACATTGCCCTTGGTGTAGGCCTCGCGGAACAATGACTGCCGCAGGGGCGGCATGGCATCCAGGAGCTCCTGACTCGGTTTGGACGTCGACCAGCGGCTGTTCACGTCGTTGTAGGCATTGAATAGAGCGACCCGATCTCGATCTGGATTCACCCACGGCACACCGCTGTGACTGACTGCTTCGGTGAAGAACAGGACAGAGCCTGCGGGACAGGAATAGGTGTCCCATAGGGGAGACTCTGGTGAGTAGGCAGACTCTGGTGCCGTAAAAGCGGCCTTGTGGCTGCCACTGATGAATAACGTGCCGCCGTCGCCTTCCTCTATCTCATTCAATTCCCACACGACACGGGTGAGACCACTATGTGCTTTGCCCGCCTGGCAGTGATACATATGACCATCACCGGGCATACGGAAAAAGCCACTGCCATTGTGAGGGTGGAATTCGAAGGGCTTCTCGTCGTCCGTGGATCTCAGACCTGGAAAGCTCATCTCCATGCGAAACCCATAACACTCCTCTGATGCCAGATAGGGTGTGCACAGAAACTCGTTCATGAAACCGACGACGACAGGATGGTCCATCAATGGCTGTAGTGGGGCACCGAAGATGGTCTGCTGCTGTTCGGGCAACGACTCACGATCGCGACCGAGGCGATAAATGAAATCCCGTATCGGTCCGATCTCCGCAGCGGACAGGACCCCTGGTATCATCAACCAACCACGCATGTCAAAGATGTACTTCTGCTCATCCGTTAAGGGCACGATGGGCAGGCCATCGGCATTGGTCCGAGGCAGTACCTGCACCCCCTCAAGGGGGCGGCCCATGTCCTTGCCAAACAGTGATGGTTCCATCCTCATGATCCTTTCTCATCAAGAGCAGCTACGGCATCCTGTTGGGCGTCGACAAGGGCACCCTTGAGCATGGCCATCGGCTCGCCGACACAGAGAAAATGGAAGCCTTCGCGTACCATCGTCGGACCGTCACCGATACGCCACATAGCTTTGCCGGCGGCTTCCCCTGCAGCATGAATACGGCGGATCGCGGCCATCATGTCAGGGTGCCCGAGCTGGGCGCCCACACCCAGTTCCATGGACAGATCGTAGGGTCCGATCGCTATCGCAGTTGTGATCTCGTGTGCGGCGATCTGATCGACATTCTCAAGGCCCAGACGCGATTCGATTTGAGGCAACACGATGAAGTCGTCCTCGACCTGCTGCTTCCAGCTGTCGTAGCCGAAATCCGAGACCCAGTAGTTGCCCGGACCACCCGGACGACGACGGCCACGGGGTGGCATCCAGATGCTGTCGCGTACCCGGTCGAGCTGCGATACCGTTTCCACTGTTGGCAGCAGTAGTCCACAGGGCCCCCGATCGATGGCGCGGCGAATCGTCGAGGTCTCCGTATCGATCGGTCGGATCAGAACAGGGAAGTCGAGCTGACGTCCAAGAGCACAGACAGCGGCGACCAGATCATCCGAGTGCGTCCCATGTTCCTGATCAGCGATCAGATAGTCCATCTGCGCCAATTGCAGGAACTCGATCAACTGCGGCCACAATAGATCCGTGGCGAGCACTCCCGTTGTGATCTGCTCTGCAGCGACTTTCTGCATCAGTTGACGAGCTGCTTTCATTGTAGTTCCTCAGTTTCTGATCTGGTGGTATGGGCAATCGGCTGGTGACAGACAGTGGATGACGTCGGGCGCACCATTCTAATGCAATCGTTTGACGGGGTCGAAACACATTCGTTCTATGCTGGTGTGCTGACAAGAGACCGATCGAAAGGACGACATTGATCTCACGCGAAACGACAATGAAGCGGGTCGTACTGGTGCGCATTGCACCAGGCGAAGACATCCTGCTGGGTCTGCGCCAAGCGGTGGTCGACCACAGTATCAGTAATGGACTGTTTCTGACGGGCTTCGGCTCGGCGAGCCAGTCTCACTTTCACGTGGTGATGAGTAACGAGTTGCCACCAAAGGAGAGTTATCCCAAGAGTATCCAACCTCTGGATATCTGCTCTTTCAATGGCTACGTGCTCGATGGCAAGGTGCATTGCCACATCGACTTTTCGGATGAGCGCAATGGTTTTGGCGGACACCTGGAAGAAGGCACCCTGGCACTGACCTTCGCCAACATCGCCATCGGTGAGATTGAGGACAGTGTGCGTATCGCCGGCTGGGATACCATTGCCGATGAACAAGACCTGTAAGTGACAGACTCTATGAGAGCGAGAGTGAAGGAGACGTTTTGAGCGATACGGAAAAGGCGATTCAGGAAATCGATGTCTACGGATTCACGGTCCTGGAGAGTGTGATCAGCAGCGACGAAGCAGCGGCGATGCGGGAGGCACTCATCGTTTGCATGGAAGAGCATGGCACCGACTCAAATCATCGTGGCACAGCGGGTCATGTATCGAATCTGCCGACGATGGACAAGATCTTCTGGCCGACCATCGACCATCCGCGCACGCTGCCGATTCTCGAACATTTTCTGGGGACAAATCTGATCCTCGGCTCCCTGAATTCGCGCATTGTGCGGCCCGGTGATGGCCTGCAGGGGCTGCACAGCGACATCCCTGAGTCGATGCTCAATATGGTGTCGCCCATCATGCTGAATACGGTGTGGATGCTTGATGACTTCACGGAGCAGATGGGCGCGACACGGGTGATTCCGGGGACGCATCGATCAGGTCTGGTACAGCCGCCTGAGGGGCTTGAGCTCAAGCACGTTGTCACGGCGCTGGCACCGGCAGGTTCGGTGCTGGTCTTCAATGGCCAGACGTGGCATGGCGGCGGGGCAAACAATGCCGACAAGAATCGACACGCTCTATTTGGTCACTACCGCAAGCACATGTGTGTCTTTCAACTTGATCCACATGATGGCTTTCCGCCCGAGTGGTATGACGATCTCAATGACCGGCAAAAGCAGCTGATGAGAATGCAGAGGGGCGTGGGTGAGCTACACGCAGCGGACGCACACTTCCGCTAGTAGCAACCACGATCGCGACTTGAATTCGGTCGGTCACGGGACGCTCCAGCTCATCTGTCGCTGCCATGTTTGGTTCCATCCCTGCCAACGGGAAGGATGTCGGCCGCAGGCGTCGCACCGGGCTCAGGCATGGGGCCCCCCGCAAGACTGGCAGCACCTGGTCTTGGTGTGTGTGGGCGGCGCCGCAGACTCAAGGGCGGCTCGTAGGATATGTCGAGATGGGGGGTTTCAATCTGTGTGCCCTGCCGGTCGTGGGAAATCATGACCGCTTCGAGAACGCCTGTTGTCAGCAAGGTGCGCTCCACAGGACTCTGCGGCACGCCGTCGAGAAAGAAATCTTCAATTGCCAGTCCGAAGTAGCTGAAGTGGGCGTGATTGGGACCGAGGTCGGTGTGGTATTCGAAAGCGTCCAGGGTACTGCCTCGCCGCGAAGCATAGGCAGACTTGCTCACATAGCCTGAGTCGCCCAGCATCAGGACGACGCCTCTGAATCCGTCATTGTAGTCCAGCAGGAACACGTGTGGGTCTACCACCTGATCGCGCTCCAGTCGATCGGGTCCCGGATCCATTGCTGCCAGCGCCGCATCGGCCAGATCTGTTGACCAGGTACCGGCATCGGCGGCACGCCAGACATCATCACCTGACAAGCAGGTGACGGTCCGTACACCGGACTCGCCTCCCGAACGACGCTCGACCTGACACTGCAGCGCCTCCAGACCATGGAAGCCATACCGTTCGAGCATGTGGAAGCTGATACTGAGGGCCTCGTCGAGTGCTTCGCCCAAGGGGTGATCATAGTCAGGCTGCCGCCACGTAACAGGGATCGATGACCCGGCCCAAAGAGGAATCCGCAGGCGTCGTGCCTCGTTGCACATCCAGGAGGCATCCTGCCATCTGTACGCCAGGTGTTTGTCCGTGAATACGGGAATCGGATGTCCAGCTTCGGCAATCACCGCACAGACCTGTTCGAAGAACCACCGCCGCGGCAACATCTCCTGACCGAGGGCGGTGAGAGGGTAGTCGCCATGTTCGCCAATGATGAGGACCGCATCCACATCGAGCTCGGTACCACCGTGTGTCAGGGCGGCGCGGATACTACTGAAGACGGGGATGTCGTATTGGTGTGCCAACTGCAGGCCCACATCTCGATCGTGGATCTGATCCAGGTAGATCGACACGACCTGTGTGCGTGGTGCGATCAGGCCTTCGTCGGTGGCGAAGCCTGTCAGAAATTTCGTCGCCAGGACACCGGCGTGGCTGTTGGGAAACCAGGTGGTGGCGATGATGGCAATGCGCAGGGGATCGGCCAAGGCAGACTCTTCAGCTCACGAGGAGGAAACGTTGACATCATGCTACGACGCCCAATATAGTGCCCATGAGTCCCGACCTGTCTGGCGGGGGGCCCTCGGTCTACCACGAGGAACGTCTGCTGTGGGTTATACCACGGCAGTCTCCAGCAACCAGGGATGCGGGTATACGGGTCGGACGCGTATGAGTACATCCGATCGGACTCAAATGGAGGCGAGGGCTCTTGCTCTCGCCTCTCTGTGTTTAGGTCCTATTGCCAAGGCTAATTGACGCCACCCTGGGAGCGGGATAGAGTGAGTGGGATCCCAGCCAGGGATGATGCAACGGTCTCGATACTCAGCGAAGGACAGAAACAATAATGGCTACCGATCCACAACGTGTTGTCGTCTTCGGCGCTGCCGGCTGGGTAGGTCGTGCTGTGTTAGCCAATCTGGAAGGTCACCACACCATTCGTGCCTCCGACTATGGTCCCGACTCGTGGAAGACGTATCAGAATGTCGAAACCGATCGCGTAGCAGTCGATGGCGAGTGGTCGGCGGGTGAGATCGTTCACTGTGATATCAGCAACTATGCGCAGGTCGATGCGGCCATCGATGGCATGGATGCGATCATCCATACCGCCGTACTGGGCAGTGCGCAGGGCGGTTATGGTGCAGGCAACGATCTTCCATGGCTGGTCAATCTCAAGGGTCTGTGGAATGTGCTCGACGTGGCACGCGAGCGGGAGATTCGGCGCGTCGTCCATATCGGCTCCTGCCAGGTGCAACATCCAGAGGGGGTGTTTTTTGACGCCGACGTGCGTCGTCCGGATGGTTCCGCCTACGCTGTGAGCAAGCGTCTGCAGGAGGAGATGTGTCGCCAGTTTCACGATGCTTTCGGCATGTCCATCGTTGTGCTGCGACCATGTTCCATCGGGGACAGTCGCCTGGGACTCAGCAAATACGGTAAGCCTCTGGGCAAACAGGATGTCGGCTCTGTCTGCAGACACGATCTGGCCGAGGCATGCCGCCTGGCTATCGAGGTCGACGGGATCGAATTCGAGATCCTGCATACGGCAGGCCTGCCTGAAGCGGACGAATTCTGCAATACAGCCCACGGCCGTGAGCTTCTCGGACTGACCTACCGTGGCGATCTGCGCCGATTCCCCGTGGATGAGGCGACATGATCGAATTTGAGCTAAAGAATGGCGTGCGTTTCATCAAGGATGTGCGGGTGCCGATGGCGGATGGCATCGAACTGTCATTGGATATGCACGTGCCCGATGAAGGAGACTGGCAGCAGACCCCGCGCCCTCTCCTGCTCGAATACATCCCGTATCGAAAAGATGACAGTCCGGCGTATTCGAGTTACCACAACAGTTTTGCCGAACATGGCATCATCGGTGCGCGTCTTGACTGCCGAGGCTCAGGTGCAAGTGGTGGTGTGACAGCGGATGAATACACCGAGCAGGAACAGGCCGACGGTGCAGCAGCGATCGAGTGGCTGGCGACGCAATCCTGGTGTACGGGCAAGGTAGGTATGATTGGCGCTTCCTATGGTGGTTTCACAGCGGTGCAGATCGCTGCCCTGGCGCCCGAGCATCTGACAACGATCATCCCCATCTACTTCACTGACGATCGATATACCGACGACTGTCACTATCGTGGTGGCGCCATGCGCTGTTACTACGATATCGGTGCCTATGGCGCGTCGATGATCGGCATGAATGCGATGCCACCCTATCCGGAATACAGTGGCCAGGACTGGGCCGGTCTGTGGGAGGAACATCTCGAACAGAACACGCCGTATCTGCTCACGTGGCTGAGAAATCAGACAGACGGCCCTTACTGGCGTCCGGGTAGCATTCGCGATCGCTATCAGGATGTTCGCTGCTCCGTGTTCATGATCGGTGGCTGGCGCGATGGATATCCGAATCCACCGCTGCGCACATTCGAACACCTGACGGTCCCCAAGAGACTGCTCATGGGACCGTGGAATCACACGAGGCCCAATGCGGCGATTCCCGGTCCACGCATCGACTATGTCAACGAGGTGCTGCGCTGGTGCGATCACTGGCTCAAGGGCGAAGACAATGGCGTGATGGATGAACCCGCCGTGCAGGTCTACATACAGAGTTTCGATGAACCGCGAGCAGACCGCACGCAGACCAGCGGCTACTGGCGCGCCGAGGATGAGCTGCCCACAGGGGCGCAGAGCTGGCGACTGGCCAGCGAAGGTCAGCTATTGCTCAAGACGGATGAAGACGCCGCCGCCGAAGCTGACTCAAGCGATTTCGACAGTTATCGCTACAATCCCACGGTCGGTACCAGTGGCGGTCTGTGGAGTGGCGGTGTTCCCTACGGATTGCCGACAGACCAGCGTGCCGACGAAATCAATTCCCGCACGTACACGACACAGCCACTTGAGCAGCCATTGGAGATTCTCGGCCAGGGGATGGTGTCGCTACACGTGCGCACGACGGCGACGGTCATGGCTTTTGTCGTCCGCCTGTCCGACATCGCCCCGGATGGGACGAGTGCATTGGTCTGCACAGGTGTGCTCAATGGGACGCGGCGCGAATCATTGGAGGATCCGCAACCTATGACGCCGGGTGAGATGTACGCGCTCGACATCAAACTGGATGCAACAGGTTGGCGCTTTGGCACTGGACACTGCCTGCGACTCAGTGTCTGCAGTGCCGACTTTCCCAATCTGTGGCCGACGCCCTATGCTGGCACAAATGAGATCTTCTTCTCTTCCGAACATCCCTCCAGCATAACGCTGCCCGCCATTCCCGTGCGCCAAGCTGTGACGGACTCACTGCCACCCAGCGAGATCGACTTTGAGCCCGGTGAGGACGCTGAGCCCTATCGTCAGGCGCCGAACGAGCAGGTGTGGGAGATCATCCGTGATGTGATGGGGCGCCGCACGGGGATGGCGATGCAACAGAATGGCGTCAGCCGCATCAGCGATGAGATGGAGGTCCGGAATCAGCGCTCGCTGATGGTATGGGCATCAGAGGATGATCCTGCCAACGTGTCAGCGAAGGGTCGGCACACACGGCACATTGTACGTCACGATGGGGTCACCGTTGTGGATTCGATCTGTCATCTGCGCTCGACGGTGGAGGCTTTCCACTGCACCATCGATCTGAGTGTCACCATCGATGCGTTGCCCCACGCCCAGCGTCGTTGGGTGGAATCCTTCCCGCGGCAACTTCTTTAGCTCGACGAGGCGATGTATTTGTCGAGGTGCCTAGGCGATGTATTTGTCGAGGTGATCGTAACCGACGGTCTCGCGGTCGAGCCATTGGCGTAGAATCACGTGGGCACGGCCCATCAGATACTTGTAGCGCTCGTCGAGCTGTCCCTTGAATCTCGTGCCGCCACCGGCGTTAACGGCTGGGCCCTGCGATTCGCGATCCGGATTGCTGTTGAAGCGACCCCGTGCTTGGGTGACGACGCGAGACTCGATGTCGATGGCGACCGTGAGGATGCGCTTCACCCGCTCGCCATCGACGACCTGCACAGACCAGATCGACGTCTCGGACAATTTCACTGCCGTCGAGCTGAGACAGTGGCCCATGGCCTCACCCTCGTTGGCCAGGGAACGGGCGTTGGATAACTCTTGAATCGTCCATCTGAGGGTGCGTCCCGTCGTTTCATCCTCTTCCTCGGTGTAGTAGAAGGCCATCGTACGCTTCGAGGTGGAGGTCGCAGACTTGGCCAGCTCAGCGGCGGCTGCAATCATCTCCGGCGTAAAGGTCGCCCGCCAGCGGTCGACGCGGGCCAGCAACTTTGGCAGGGAACGGCTCTTCATCGACAGATTCGGTTCGAGGGCGGGCCCTAAGTCGACGCCGCCATCAGGCCCGGGTATCTCCTGCGGCTCAAATTTGCGGAACTGCAGGTAATCGATGATCGGCCGTACCTGATCGGTATCCAGAGATCGTTGGCGCGCCAAGAACTGGATCACCGAGCACCAGAATTCCTCGTGCTCAAATTCACGTCCAAGTCGGCTCGCAATGATGGCGTGGGCGAAGGCAGGGGACCCGTCATATCCTAGACACTGTCCCCAGCGCAGAGCTTCTGCCGCCGTCAGATCGTTCGGGGCGAGCAATACCTCGTGGGCCATCCGCTTGGTCAGATCGACAGGTACATCCGTCGTTCTCAGGTTGCCACCGCTGCCGATGTGGGCAAACCAACCCCATTGGGCGCGTGCAGCAGGATCGTCCCCGGCAAACCAAACCGAGTCGAAGGGGGCTGGCACCCGATAGTTGGCCAACAGATGGCGCGACAGATCAGTGAACTGTCGTCGCTGGTTGCGGCCCCGAGGTCGCCACTTCTGCGGGTCTCGAGTCCAGCGCTTGTGGAGTAGAGCCAGGGCGGCCAGACCATCTACGAGTGTGTTGCCTCGGCGTGGACCGTAGCGATCGCAGCCCCAAGCCGTAGACAGCAGATCCGGTGCACGATGCTCGACGTGCAATAACAGCCGCAGGTAGGCGTCGCGAGCATCCGTTGCGGAGAATTTGCTGAAGGCCGCTGCGACATGACGCAGCAACACCGTCTCGAGTTCGGGCGCTTCGATCGTCCCAGCATGGATCTGCTCGATCCAGCTGCGCAGACCCCGCATCTGCCGTTTTGAGCGCGCCAGGGCCTGCAGGGCCTGCTCACGATCGAGGGCCACAGATGGTGGCTGTATTGGAAAGGGAAGGGATTGGCTCACAGTATGATCTCTTCAATTACGCCGGTTCGGATGCACTCTCCCCGCTTGGGCGCCGAAATAGTTCAGGCTCTGAGGTCGAACCGAGCAATTACTTGCCTGAGACCTGCCGAGCCAGATCGAAGAAGGCACGCTTACGAGTCGTGTTGATTCGCCATTTTACCGGAGGAGACTGATAGCCATTCTCGTAGTCGTTCTCCCCGGGATCGAAGTAACCCCACGATGCATAACGGGACAGGGCGGCCGTGAAGTTGTTGAGATCCTGGTCGAAGTCGAAGTGATCGTCCTCGTTGAAGAGGATGGGCATCGGTCGGTAGCCGGCGACGTCACGTGTCTCGCCGACCATCTGCGCGATTCGATTCGGATCGGAGACGCCATTGCCGTGAAGCAGAAGGAAATCGGCACACCCGACAACGTTCTCCAGAGGAACGAAGCCGCCGCCATAGCTGGTGGAGACCAGCAATCGGCGTCCATTCAGCGTCATCGCCTGGGCCCGTTCGATCAGTTCGTGCACGCGATGAGGCTTGAGAATCTCGTGCTCATATTTCTTCACATTGCACTCGTTGTTCACTTCCAGCAGCACGTTCTGAAAGCCACTCTTCAGCACCCAATCGACGGTCTGCTCGAGAGCTCGTATGACGGCCGCTTCGTCTTGCAAACGCTCATCCTGGCCGAAGTAGAAGCAGCCGAGGATCGCCACCATGCCCAACTCATCGAGACGCGTGATCACGCGACCCATGCGTTCGGCATAGGCCTGATCAAGATCGCCTGCCGCTGTGTAACCAGAGTTATGCCAGGGTTGCTCCTTGCTGTATCCTTCGGGTGATCCTCCTTGGAAGTTCAGGACCACCGAGAGCAGGCCGTGCTCACGATAATCGGGCAGTGCATTGATGAACTCCGACACATTGCGTTCAGCATCCCAGGTCCGGGTGTCGGGGTAGGCCCAGCGATGGACGGTTTGGGGGTTGCTGTCATCGAAGGTCGCTTGAATCATCCGACTGTTGAGAAGCAGTCCTTCGATAGGCCATTCACGAAATGTTCTGCCCTCGTACGTCAGCACACCATCGATGAGGAAGTGATCATCCTCTATCTGAATCGTCGTCATCATGCGTCCTGTTCGATCGTGAGGACTGGGAAGTCATGGAAAGACACGGGAAGCTAAATCAAGACAAGCCAAATCAAGACAAGCCAAATCAAGACAAGTGGGGAGATAGACAGTCGAGCCCCACTAGGGTTACTGTAGGAGACGACTGCTGGTCCCTACAACCCCTATCCTGATTCCAGAGAGACCTCAGGTGCGATCATTCCTTCTCCTCGTCAATGAGCGTGCCCGTGGTGGCGACGTCGTATCGCGTGTGGAGCGTCTGCTCAAGACGCCACCTTTGGATGATACAGATGTGCAGACCGCGCTCTTTGTCGATGACGATGGAATTTGCAGGGGTCTGTCGACTCTCGATGCGACACGCACTCCTGTTGCTGTCGGCGGAGATGGAACGGTGGGGTCCGTGGCGCGATTGCTGCGTGCCGAAGGGTTGTCTGATCGCCCGATGGGTGTCCTGCCTTTGGGGACCGGCAATGGTCTGGCGCATTCGCTAGGTATTGCAAGCTTATCCAGGGCTGTTGCGACTCTCCAGGATGGCGTGCCTCAGCCCGTCGATGCCCTGATGACGACCCATCCACAGGCGCCGGTGTCCATGTTGAATATCAGTGTGGGCCTGGAATCTCTGGTCACCAGAGACTATCAAGCTTGGCGTCACAAATCGCGATGGACTGCTGCGTTGGCTGCTGGGATGCGTCGGGGCCTGTGGCGAGTATCGGGCGTAGCCGTCGACGTCGATGGCCAGCGAATCGTGCAGAGACAGGACAAGATCTGCAATGTGGGCATGCACAACATGCCGTGTTACGGATTCGGTGTGACGCCGCAGCCATCGGCTGATCCTACGGATGGACAGATGGATCTTCGCATCCATCTGTCATGCGCCAGCTACTGGGCTTATATGGCGTCCGCCACCATCCGTCGCGCAAGCCCCATCGTCCCCCGTCCCGATTGGCCACGAATTCGACAGGTGAAAATTTCCACGGTGCTACCCGTGCAGGCGGACGGAGAATCGTTATCTCCCGCAACCTTCGAGATTGAGGTTGTTCCCGCGGCGATGACGATTCTTGCACCGGCTTTGTGAGAGCCGCCGTGGCGAGAAATCGTCGTGGTCAGGATCCCGCGCCGGCAATCTGCGTCTGTGGATTCGTCAGACTCCAGATATACCAATACGTATCAAAACCGGTAGCGCTCTCAAGAGCCAGTGCGTCTGGGAAAGAACGCGTCGTCGCATCGAAGGCGAAGGCCGATTCCCCACGGCGTAGGATCCAGCCGGGACCGAGCTGCTCGACGACATCGCCCGGGGCCACCCAGAATGCGGCTGTACCCTGAAAGGGCGAGTCCGTAGACAGGCGATAGAGAAACAACTGGCGACCCCCTACGTCAGCGACCCCACCTCCGTCAAAGTCTCTATGGCCCACGATCCATGGTGCATCACCTACGTGCAGGCCATAGAGCAGGGCCTTGTCCTTCAGCCTGCGATCCGTCGCCCGCAATCCGCGAAAACCCTCTGTGGATGTGAAGTAGTGATCATACGGATTGCGTGGGGCATGTTGGACGCCATTGTTTGACAATACGCGCGTATTGGGATGCAAGGCGCGCCATTCTCCGAACTTCATTTTCCTGGCGCCCTGTAGTGGTTGTAGTCGTTGGCCCTTGAACTGGCCCCAAATCGACTCCTCCGTCATGATCGACCAGTAGGACTTTGTCTCCCGGTCAAGCATCACGAGGCCCGCATTCAACAGACCGCCACTGGCCTCAAATGTGACAACTTGCTCATCGATCACTCGGCTGTACACGACAGCCGTATTGGCCAGGGGTCACCACACGGCTGCGATGGGCAGCTCTCCTGCCGTGTGATTGGCGATTTCGTGCTGGTTGAGCATGTTGAGGTCGTAGGCAAAGGCCTCGTCGCCGACGGCATAGCCGAGCACCCAGGCGTCGTTTGGGATTCTTGCCCTGTCGGCAGCAACGAAGTCCGGATTCACGAGGGCAGGGATGCCCCCATGGGGTAACAACTGCTTGAAGCCTGGCACCGGAATCGGATCCGGCAGTCTGGGCCGATACTGAGCCGCGACAGGATCGGTCAGCAGCAGGCCGGCGCTGAAGGCGAATGCGACAAACGAGCGGATTTGCATTTTGGCTATCACCAATTGGAGAAGGTGAGAGGAATGACCAGTACAGGTTGGACGGCAAGATCCCACGAAAGGATGCAGGTTCAGCCTTTGACGGCGCCGACGGTCATTCCCTTGGTGATCTGCTCTTGGAGAATCACATAACAAAGCAATGTGGGCAGCATGACGATGACGAGTCCCGCGAACAGGGCGCCGAAGTCAACTTCGTAGAATTGCACGAACTGCAACACGGCGATGCCCAGGGGCATGGTGCGCAGGTGCGACGAAGACAGCAGCACGAGCGCGAGAATGTATTCGTTCCAGATGGAGATAAAGGTGAAGATGGCCACCGTCGTGAGTCCCGGTTTGGCCAAGGGCAGCATGATGCGCCAGTAGAGGGTGAAATGGCCGCATCCGTCCATCACGCCCGCTTCCATGATTTCCGTGGGGATCGTGCGGAAAAAGGCGGTGAGCACAAAGACGGTAAAGGGAATACCGAAGGCGGCATATACGACGATGAGCCCCAGGTGTGAGTCGAGTAGTCCGAGACTCTTCACCAAAAAGAACAAAGGCACAATGCCGAGGAAGATGGGAAACATCATGCCAGCCAAGAATCCGTAGTAGACGATGCCTTGAGCGCGGAATCGATACTTCGCCAGGGAGTAGCTCGCCATGGAACCGACGAAGAGTTGCACAAGAAGTGTTGAAATCGTGACGAACAGAGAATTCCAGAAAAAGTCACCGATGCGAGCCTCAGTCCAGGCTTCGACAAAGTTGTCGAATTTCCACTCCACAGGCAGTGACCAGGCGCTGGCGAACAACTCGTGGGTCGGCTTGAAGGCAGTATAGAAGAGCCACACCATGGGAAACACGACGATCACGCCGTAGACAACGAAGATGATCTGCGTGATGGTCTTGCGCCCATTCTCACCGAGTCTCTCGAAGATGGCTGTGCGATTGAACCTCATCAGTATTCGACCGCTTCCTTGCGCTGCAAATACAGCGACAGCAGGGCCAGAGAGAACGTGATGATGAACAGACTCATCGCGATGGTTGTGGCATAGCCGAATTTCCCGAGTTCGAAGGCATTTTCGTAGATGTAGGTCGCCAGGGTTTCCGTGGCTCGATCCGGCCCGCCATCGGTCATGATGCGCACCAGGTCGAAGGTTCCAAACCCATTCAGCAGCAAGAACACGACAGTGACCTTCATCATCTCAGACAGGAGTGGAAAGGTTACGTGGCGAAAAGATTGCATCTCGCCGGCGCCGTCGATTTTTGCCGCGTCGTAGTAGTCGTTGGGAATGCCCTCGATGGCAGAGACGTAGAGGACCATGTAGAAACCAACGGCGGCCCAGACCTTCACGGCGACCACACACCGACGAGCCCAATCTGGGTCGCCGAGCCAGGATGGTAGATCAGCCAGGCCAAGGAGGCGCAGAAAATTGGAGAGGATACCGAACTCCGGATTGAGGGCGAACCACCATAGCACGGCAATGGCGACCTGCGAAATCAGATTCGGGAAGAAATAGGTGATGCGAAAGAAACGTGCGCCGACGACGAGCTTGCGCGTCACAGCCACAGCGAAATAGAGGGCCATGACGGGCACGATCAGACCCGTGCAGACAGTGAAGAAGGCCGTGTTGTAGAGTGCCTTCCAGAAGAATGGATCACCGAACATGCGCTGGAAGTTGCCGAGGCCGACGAACTCCAGGTGCAGAGATACGCCACGCCACTTGGCAAAACTGACACCGAAAGCCAGTGCATAGGGTACGACGAGGAAGGTCACATAGAACACCAGTGCGGGCAGCACAAAGAGCCAACCCGCACGTGCGTCGGATTGCAGCTTCATGAGGAGGCCTTCGCTGTCACAGCCTGCTCGGGTTCGCTGTCGAAGCGCAACGTATCGGGATCACGACGCAGACGCTCGGCCATCGCCTCCATGCGTTCGACGAAACGCTCTGGCGTGATGTCGCGATTCAGCAGGGCGCCGAGGGCATTCTCAAACTCATTGGTCAACTCCAAATACCAGCTTGAGAAGCGGAAGTTGAAAGTCTCGCCACCGGCAGCCTCTACTGCGTCGAGGGCGCTGCGTGTCGCGGGACGAACCTCGGCATCATCGGTGCTTCCCAGAATCGGCTGTACGGAGCCGACGTTTTCGACGAATCCCGCTGCGAGTTTGCGCGACAGCATGATACGCAGATACTCCATGCCCCAATCAGGATGGGCAGCATCTGTCGGCACCCAGAAGGCGGGATCGGAACTGGCCTCCATGGCGCCGAGACCGCCCTTGCCATCGGCGAAACCGGGCACGGGCATGATACGCATTTCGAATCCATCCGGCAGGGCATTGATCATCTCCGACTCGAGCCAGGTGCCACAGGGGATCATCGCCGCCTTGCCCTGGAGCCAGATCATCTGCGCTTCCGTGTGCGAGAACGATGAGGTGCCGCTGAGGATGTAGTCGCGTTCGTACAGTTGCTGGCTCAGTCGTGCCGCTTCGATCAACTCGGGGCGTGACCAGGCGCCGGGTTGCAGCGTGTCCATGGCGTTGAGCAACTCTTTGCCGCCGAGTTTGTAGACCAGGGCCAGATAGATTCCGCCGAAGTAGGTGGGATACTTTCCCTGGTGTGTCAGGGGCGCGATACCATTGCCCGTCTGCTTGATCAACTCGCACAGGGCAAGGAACTCATCCCACGTGGCCGGCACCTGCCATCCGTGCTCGTCAAACATGCCCTTGTTGTACCAGATGCCACTGATGTTGTAGACGATGGGGAGGAAATACTGACGCCCGTCTAACTGACCCTGTTCCAATACACCCGGGAAAAACGTCTCGCCGAAGGTCTTGTCCGGCTGGCCATAGGCGGGGGTCTGCATGAGAGAATCGAGAGGGGCTACGAGGCCGTCCTGCAGATTCACCCAGAAATTGATGTTGTGAATTCCCCAGAAGACATCCGGTGGGTTGCCGGCGAGAAAACGCGGCCGTGTCTGATCCCAGGACCTGGGATTCCCCCAGACATAGGCGCTGATATCTGGATGGGCCTTCTCGAATTCGGCAGCTGAGTCCCAGACCCACTGCATGCCATAGCCGCCCTGAAAGAACACACCCTCCACGACGCGATCGCCCAGCAGTTGTTTCTCGTCCTGTCCGCGAAAGAAAAAAGACAGGACGTAGAGCCCCGCGAGTAGGGCGACCATGATTTTTGAACGCACGGGCCTATTCCCAGATCGATTTCAGAGTCCACGCGTCCGGTGACAACAAGCGGCTGTCAGCCTTCGGTGGACACTGCTGAAGGCGAGCAGGTCCTGGCGGTGAACAAGGAGAAGTCAATCATCATGTTACTCATAGCAGCGGCCCAGGGCTCCACGCGCAAAGGAAGGATATCTTGCAGGGCGCCTAATCTACAAGAAGGCGGCCTGCAGATACAGCACGTCGAATCCTTGGTTGGTCTGCAGGAAAAAAACGTTCCCCTGAAACTCCCAACTCACGCCCAATACCGGCAGTCGGCCGAACCAGCTCGTGTCATCACGGAAGTAGATGAATCCGCCTTCACGATTGAAGCGCACATCCATGCGGTGGTAGGCGGGATAGTCTTCGCCGCGAAACACGTTGTGCGCCGCCGCCATATGCAGATCCGGTGCCTGAGGATCGCTGAAGGGGCGGTTGGCGACGTATGTGTATCTCGTCTGAGGCGAGGTGGAGTGTCCCACATCAGATAGCAAGTGACGTGCCCGCGGACGTCGGCCCGTCCTCAGGGAGGAAGTTGCACAAAGCGCTGATCCAACAGGCACCGCTGAGTTTTCAGCGCTTGCCCTTGAGCGGTTGCTCCACCAGATCGACCTCACGCCAGCGCAGTGCTCGACCTGCCTTGTTCACAGCGATTGTCGCCAGGCCATAGGAGCCAATCTTGAGGTGGATCTTCTGACGATGTGGTTTGACGCGAATGGCCACATCACGTTCTCGGCTGCTCGTATTCTGCAGGCGTACAATCAGCTGTTTGCCAGACTCGGATCGCTTCAGTGCGACGATCTGTATATGCGCATCATCCGCCGTGACCGTTGCGGCGACTGAACTACGCCGCAGACGATCGACACGATCTGGCTGCGGGTAGTAGACCTGCCAGACGGGGGGTGTGTTGAATACCTGTGCGGCGCGGCTGATACGGGATTCATCAAAGCGTTTGCCCACGAGAATTCGATAGCCCACTTCGTGTTCGCCCTGATCCTGCCGCGGCATGAAACGGTTATTCACTTCCACGTCATCCGGATCGAGATTCATGGAGCTGTAGGCGGGGGCGCGCAGAACATTGATGCCGAGGTCACGCTCGGTGAGGCTGTGGGCAAAGCTGCCTGTATTGAGGACAGCGAGGTGGACGGGTCGTTTCGCCTGTGTTCCGCGTACTGCAATCCAGCGTTGATTGGTGTATTCCTCGTGTCGCGGCGTGGAAGGCCGCTCTGCAGCAGAATAGATGGTCTCGCCGATGCTGTTTGCTGCGTCGAATGCTAGAGGTACCATGAGTTTCAGCATGACATCGCGGTGATTGTTGAAGACGCGATCACGAATCTCCAGTGAGCCTTCCCCGTGGCCGATCACGTATTGACGAATGATGGCGCTAGGACCGCAGACAAAGGCCGCCTCGACGACAGTGCGCAACGGGCCTTGCTCGATGATGTTGATCGGGCGAGCGACAGTGCCCTTGCTCGAAGCGTCGTCCCCCCACTTGTCAGCTGGCGGTGGTGACAAGGCCGCCATCTCGGCATTGGTGGCGAGGCGAAAACGTTCTGCGGGCGTTCGGTCCCACGGGGAGGCGGCCAGTCCCGGCCGTCGCGTCGCAGCTTGCGGGCTGCCACTGGTCCAGCTGTGATCGAGATCTGCCCAGAAGACAGGTTGGAAGGCCTTGGCGCCGACGAGTGATTTGGCCGCACCTGGAAGGGACAGATGTTCGATCAGTCCCGTGCGCGGGCCGATCCTCAATTCGAAGCTCTTGGTTCTGAATGCGAGTGTGCGTGGGCCGATCTGTGAAAAACGCCGCTTCGTACCCTTGTCATTCACATAGTATTCGTCGAAGCGCAGAATCTCCCAAGGTGCCAGATCGACTTCTGCTGCGACCCGCACCCGCCAGTTGCCAGCACAGTTGGCGTCGACACGTAATCGCTGGCACACAACATCGCGTCCCTTGTGACGCAAGCGAATCTCCGGATTGCTGATATCGCCCTGGTTGCTGTTGACCTGCAACTCGAATTCCACCTGTTCGCGTACACGAAATCCATGCGGATTGGCAATGAATACCGGCGTCTCCAGGTCGGCGGCTCTGGTGTCGGAGCTGATCAGGCTGTGCAGTGAGCGCATGCGAGTGCGACGCATGATCTCTTTGGCGTGAGACAGCATCTGCAGACTGTCGCGTTCTGCCGTCGGTATGCCGGATCCTGGCAGAATGTCATGAAACTCGGAGAACAGGATGTCGCGCCAGGCGATCTCCAGGGCTTTCTCTGGATAGGGCGCCGTATCCCACCACCATGCAAGTGCCGCAAGTCGCTCGGTGGAAGCCATGAGGGACTCCGCCTCGCGATGGGCACGTTTGACGCGGCTCATCGATGTGTAACACCCGGGGCAGGAATTCTGAATCTCGCCACGTACTTCTGGCAGGGAGGGGATCTGCTGCAAGACGTCGTCGAAAAAGTCGTCGATCGTACTGTCGATGAATTCGTATTCCGGGTGTTGCCGTGCATACGCCTTGATCTGGGTGTATTCATCGTGGGACGGACCGCCACCATGATTGCCGATCCCCCACAGGATCATGGACACGGGCTCCGTGTCGTAGTGCGGTAGATGCGTCTTTGCACGGCCGACAAAATCTCCATTGGTCAGATAGTGATCGTCGGAGCGCCGGGCGATGACACGATGTCCCGATCGATCTCGCCATAAAAAGGGCCCCACAGGCAGATCGAAGCTGCCGTAGTCAGGGCGGCAGAAGACGTAACGCTCCATGCCACAGCCGGCCAGAACCTGTGCGAAGCCCTCGCCATGTCCGAAGGGGTCGAAGTTGTAAGCAGTTCGCGGATATCTGTAAGCCGAGGTAGAATCGTCGTCACCGACGGCAGAATTCTTGCCGAAGGTATCTTCGAAGTAGGTGCGCCCCGCGAGGAACTGGCGAATGTGGCTTTCGCCAGACGTGTTGTTCACATCTGGTTGCAGGTAGGCTCCACCGGAGATTGACCAGCGGCCGGCGGCAACGTGTTTCTTGATGCGCTCAAACAGTTGTGGTTCATATTCCTCTACCCAGCGATAGAGGAGCACTTCGTTGTGATTGAAGACAAAGCCCGGGTAGCGATCACAGAAGTCGGCGGCGACGCGGTAGGTGGAGAGAGTCTCCGTGAGTCCATCCTCCCAGTGCCAGAGCCAGACGGGATCGATGTGCGCGTTGCAGACGAGGTGGAAACGTTTCCGGGTCATGGGGCAAGCCTCTGCTCAAGAGAATCGTGCAGCTGACGCGTACGCACCGAAGCTGACGTGTAGTCTTCCTGCATTCAGTCTACGCCGATTCGGTGCTGTGGCGCACCTGGCTACCTGCTCAGCGACTCGTAAACAGGTCCTCTTCTTCTTCTTCCTCGTCGTCGCCCAGCCCGCGGGACTTGGCACGATCCTCGAGGACCTCCCAGATCACGATCACCTCAAGTCGGCGGTTCATCGCTTTTGAGGCGGGAGAGTCATTGGGGGCGATGGGACGTTCTTCGCCACGACCACGCGACTGGATCGTTTCCGGTGTGATCGCGGGGTGATTGTCGAGCAGCATTTGCCGCAAAGCATTGGCGCGCCGTTCGGACAGATCCTGATTGGGCAATTCATCGCCATCCGAATCCGTGTGACCTTCAATGATCAGCGTCGGTGGATTGTAGTAGAGAATGAAGTCGGCCACCTTGGCAACCTCCGCTTGGGCACTGCCCTTGAGTTGTGCCTGTCCAGGATCGAAGAGCACATCAGAGTCCAGCACGAGACTGGGGATGGCGACGTCGCCTTCCATGATATTGCGATGGCGGAGAATGGGATTCTGGATTGCGTCGGGATCGGGCGTGAAGATCCCCATGGAGGAACCATTGTAAGATGAGGTGACGATCATGGATCCGAGAAATACCTGGATCGGGGCAAGAGGCCGAGTAATGATCCGCTTCTGCCGATAAATGTTGAGCAGGTCGCCTTTTTCCATCTTGATCTCGGTGCCGCGATTGATGACGCAGTATTGCGGTGGGCCGAGATGATGGAGGGACTCATCCATCGATGTGGAGCGAATGACCTGTGTAATGCGGGGAGGATTAAACTCTGCGGTACACGGCGTGACAAGCAGGCACATCACCACAGCCAACACACGCAGCCGTATCAGGCCGATGCGCAGACGGTGCGCCTCGAAAACTGAGACGAGGGCTGTCGAAGACGGGTGCATGGACATCACCGATCTTCCGCGATGCCTGCTGGCTTCCCTGCCAGTTCAGGGACCGAATCGTGGTGCAGCCAACGAAATCGGCCTGGCGCAGAATCTGCGAATATTACTCCAGGACGAAGTGGCGTCCAACAGAAAAAGTTGCCTCAAAGTATGTGATACTCCGTGATAGTTCCCGGTGCCACGAGTGCCTACTCCACTGACCATGCCGAGGGGCCGCCATCGTCTCCCCGGGCAACGGTATAGCGCGCCAGTGCCTCGGTGTCGAGCTCCACGCCCAGACCCGGACCCTCAGGAACCATGACATGGCCGTCCTCGTAGACCAGTGGATGAACGATGAGATCGTCCTCACGAGCAAACTGTCCGACGATGTCGCTGCCAAGAGTACAGGATGGGGTCGCCGCACAGACGTGGGCATAGGATGCATCGAGGATTCCAAGGTCGAGTCCCGAGCCGCGCCAGATCCGCATCCCCGCCTGCTCGGCGAGATAGCCGAGACGATTCACCGTCGACATGGTGCCACGCAGATTGAATATGTCCGCCGCACCGAGTCGAATCGCCGACAAGACATCTTCTGGCCGCTCCAGATGCAGACCCACTGGAATGTCGATCTGCTCTCTGAGTGTTACATAGTCCGCGTAGCCATTGGCTTTTGGTAGCGGATCTTCGAAGACTTCGATCGGATAACCCTCCAGGGCCTCGGCAAGTTTCACGGTGTCGGCTATCGTGTGGAAGCGTTGGTTTGGGTCGAGGGTAATGCGAAACTTCGGGCCACAGGCTTCGTGAATGGCCTGTACTCTTTCGACATTCGGATCCTCAAGGACACACTTGATCTTGATGCCACCAAAGCCCTGGTCTTTCGCCATCTGCGCGACACGGGCAAGGTCTTCAGGGGGACGGCGACCAGACCAATAGTGAACCAGAACACGATCGCGAACGGCACCACCCAGTAGTTGCGATATGGGCACCCCATGTGCCTGACCGACAGCGTCGGCGATGGCGATCTCAAAGGCGTGGATGGAAGGATTGTGATCGACGGGCGCGACGGCGACGAGGGCGCCTTTGTCGCGTGCGTTGACCAGATTCGCGTCGTAGGGGAGTGGTAGATGAAGCAGGGACAAACGCGTTGGATCGAGGCCGATCAGGGCGTGGGCGGCAGCATCGACGGCGGCATCCGGTGTGCCTTTCCACGTTTCGCCCAGGCCTGTGATCCCAGCATCCGTGTGCAGTCGGATGATGTGTTTGTCGAGACCCGCCGTCGGGACGTAGCCATCATTCTTGGTCTCTACGGGTTGGTCTGAGGGACTCGTCTGCTGTGGCACGTGCACGCGGGTGATGTCAATATGGGTGATCCTCATCGGGCATCACCGTGGCGCTGCCAGGCGATCACGGCGAGGGCGCCGACCCAATAGATGGCGATGTCATAAAGATCCGTCGGTCGTATCAACTCAATCGCAGTCATGAGCGCGGCCACCGCAACCAGGATGAGCCAGTGAATATGGCTGCGCCAGGCGATGAGGACTCCTGCCACGATGGGCACAACCATCACATCGTTTACGTAGTCATAGATCAGTCGGTCCGTTGTCAGACCCGCTGTGACGAGGCGCTGACACATGACATTGAGAACCGTCAGCAGCAAGGCGCTGAGGGCGACGAAGCCAGCAATGATCCGGTGACGTTCGACGCTTTGAGTTGCTCTCGGACTCACGGCATGACCAATTGACAGCTGGCAGCGAAGGTGTCCGCCGTCGCTTCTTCGAAGTCGCGCTTCATCGAAGGCGGTGGATCATTGCGCAGCAGACAACCCGTTTCCGGATAGGGATAGATGTCGTCAAAGCGGGCAACTTCTGTCATGCTGATGCGACGATTGATGTGCCAGCGTCGCAGATCTTCCGAAGTGAACAGGCCCGCAGCGGCGATCAGCTCAGCGACACTCTTGACCGTTTCCCCGTGGTAGTTGGCGACGCGGACCTTCTTGTCTTCCGGTACGAGTCCCGCCGTGAGATTCGGGTCCTGCGTCGTAATGCCCGTGGGGCACGTGTTCTTGTTGCATTCCAGCGCCTGAATACAGCCGAGAGCGAGCATCATGGCGCGCGCGGAGCTGCACATATCGGCACCGATCGCCAGGGCGCGCACCAGATCAAATCCGGACAGGATCTTGCCCGAGGCGATGACGCGAATGTCCTTGCGCAGGCCATAGCCGAGTAACACGTCATGCGCGAAGGACAATCCCTCGCGCATGGGTGAGCCGACAGAATTGCTGTATTCAGGTGGTGCAGCTCCTGTGCCACCCTCACCACCATCGATGGTGATGAAGTCTGGCTTGATGCCCGTCTCGACCATCGCTTTGCAGACGCTGACAAATTCGCTGCGTACACCAATACACACCTTGAAACCTATCGGCTTGCCGCCGGACAAATCGCGCAAGGTCTTGATGAATTCCATCATCTCCAGCGGCGTGTGGAAAGCCGTGTGCGACGGCGGTGAGATGACATCAGTGTAGGGTTCCACATCGCGGATCTTGGCGATGAAGGGTGTATTCTTGCCCGCTGGCAGAATTCCACCGTGGCCTGGTTTGGCGCCCTGTGACATTTTGATTTCGATCATCTTTACAGCATCGATCTGGGAGGTCGCGGCAAAGGTCTCCGGACAGAAGGAGCCATCTTTCGTGCGACAGCCGAAATAACCGGTACCCACCTGCCAGATCAGATCACCACCTGGCTCCAGGTGATAGGGGCTGATCGATCCCTCGCCCGTGTTGTGGGCGAAGCGGCCAATCTTTGCGCCGCCATTGAGCGACAGGATCGCCTGGCGACTCAATGCACCATAACTCATGGCGGAAATGTTGAGAATGCTGGCGTTATATGGTTTGAGGCAGTCAGGCCCACCGACACGCACACGCAGGTCGCGGTCGATGCTGTGCGGATCGTGAGCACCCATGGAATGGTTCAGCCACTCATACCCAGCTCTGTATACGTCGAATTCGGTACCGAAGGGGATTGTGTCGAGATCGCACTTGGCACGTTGATAGACGAGATTGCGGGCGAGACGATTGATGGGTGTGCCATCGACGTCAGATTCGACAAAATACTGATAGATCTTCGGCCGCAGGTCCTCCATGATGTAGCGCCCGCGACCCAGGATCGGAAAATTGCGCATAATCGTCCGTTTCGTCTGCAGCATGTCGTACAGGCCGAGCAGGACGATCGGGGCAAATAGCACGTAGGCCCACAGAGCAGGCGGCCAGTAGTATCCCGCGGCGGCGGTGCCGCCCACGGTCACGAGGGCGAAAAGGAGGAACTGTCTCCGCATCGATTCCGACTCGTTTCAGATGGTGAATTGGTTTTTGCTCGGTCGCCAAGTGGATCAGGCTCCTGAAGTGTAAGAAAAAGTCGTCCAAACAGGACTCGATTCATTGACAAGCGGGGCCTGGTGGGCAAACCTACGCAACAGATACAGACGCCATCCTTCGTCCAGCGAGAACTTTCTATGTCTACGGTCACCATCAAAGACGTCCAGACTATCCTCACGCAACCGGCGGGATCACGACTCGTCATTGTCAAGATCATCACGTCTGAGCCCGGTCTCTATGGGGTTGGATGCGCGACCTTCACGCAGAGATTTCGCGCCGTGCACACAGCTATCGAGCAGCACCTGAAACCCTTCCTCATCGGTCGCGATGTCGATCGTATCGAGGAGATCTATCGAATGGGTGCCGTGCACAGCTATTGGCGCAATGGACCGGTGCTGAACAATGCGCTCTCCGGTGTGGATCAGGCCTTGTGGGACATCAAGGGCAAGCGCGCCAACATGCCAGTCTATCAGTTGCTGGGTGGCAAGTGCCGCGAGGCGGCCGCCTGCTATGCACACGCGGGAGGATCGACGAAGGAAGAGATCGTGGATTCGATCCGTGGTTTTATGGAAGAGGGCTACCAGTATATCCGTGTGCAGAAGGGTGGCTACGGCGGCCTGTCGCCAAATCGACCGGCACCGGAGAATTCGCCGGAGGGTGCCTACTATGATCCGCGCAGCTATATGCGGCAACACCTCGAAGTCTTCGAGCATGTGCGGGAGGAACTCGGCTTCGAGATCGAACTGTGCCACGACATCCACGAACGACTGATTCCGATTGATGCAGTGGGCTTCGCCAAAGACATGGAGAAGTTCAAGCTATTCTTCCTCGAAGATCCACTGGCACCAGAAGACATCGAGTGGTTCAACAATATTCGACAGCAGTGCTCGACGCCCCTTGCCATGGGTGAACTGTTCAATCATCCACGTGAATGGCAGCCACTGATCGAGGGTCGTCTGATCGATTTCATCCGTATGCACGTGTCGCAAATGGGTGGAATTACGCCGGCAAAGGCGGTGGCCTCCTTTGCACAGATGTATGGCATCCGCACCGCCTGGCATGGCCCAGGTGATACGTCTCCCGTCGGCCATGCAGCCAATCTACATCTGGATCTGTGGGCGCCGAATTTCGGAATTCAGGAATGGTGCCGGTTTCCGGAGGTCTGCTACGAGGTCTTCCCCGGATTGCCTGAACTGCGCAAAGGCTATCTCTATCCCAACGACAAGCCGGGTCTTGGAATCGATGTGGATGAAGCAGCGGCGGCAAAATATCCGTGCCAGGATTCGGTGGAGATGTGGACGCAAACGCGTCTGCCCGATGGATCGCCGGCGCGGCCCTAGGTGGCAATCCTAGGTAGGTCTGCCGACCCTCAAGTCCAATCTGGGTAACGCCGGTGGATTTACTAATTGAGACGCACACGCAAACGCAGGCCTGGTGCCTGTGTCATGGGTTGCCAGCTCACGCGGCCAGAAGATTGTTCGCGTCCCACCGTACCTCCCACGATGATACCCAGGGTCGCTCCCATCAGGACATCGGACAGATAGTGCTGCCGGCCCTCGACGCGTCCGGCGCCGGTGATGGCGGCGAGGGCATAGAAAGGGAGAGAGATCGTCGTGCTCGTTTCGCGCTGTATGAAGCGGGCCATGGCGAAGGTGTTTGCCGTGTGGCCCGAAGGGAATGACCGGTGATTGGCTTCGTTGGGGCGCAGCCGATGGCTCAGGACCTTGATCGGCCCCACCACAAGCTGTGTCAGTCCAAGAGCGCGTGTCAGTCCGTGGCCAAAGTCGCGGACCGGCTCGTTGTGGGTGGCATGTCCGAAACCCCAGAGCCCGATGGCAATGGGAATATTGAATGTACCAGCGCCGTAGGTGTCCGTGATCCGGGCGGGCCCGTCGACAGAGGACAACTCGCTGCGTGGTGCGTCATTGGTGGCGTATGCTGCTGTTGCCAGCGACGCACCGACGCCGACGACGAAGACATTGTCTGTCTGCCAGAGGTTGCCCGCGTCTTGTGGTAGATCACGCGCCGGTAGCGTCAGAGAGGCAAGGATGCATAGCAGTTTGGTCATGGCAGTTTGGTCACGGGCGAGGTCCGGAGGAGAAATCGGGTAGCTGTCGTTTCGCCAAAGGTAGCACACACTGTGCCATGCCCCCTGATGTCCGTCGCCAGCAGTCTGCCCCTTACGACGAGGCAGACAGCGGACCGATGTTGGGCAGCACAGGCTGGAGATCTCGGGTTCCGCTGAGCAGTGCGCGCTCAGAATTGAGCACCTGACTTTCGCCATAATGTGGGCAGATTCAGTGCGTGACCCTCTTCCGTGTCATATCGGCGCAAGTGGTCGTGGCTGTGGTTGTGGCTGGATTGGATGAAAGGACCTAAGCTGTTGCGGATGAAAAGCGAAATGATCCTGATGTCACTGCACGGTGGACTTCTATCCAATCCTTCAGGCATAGATAAGACCGAAGACCCGGAGACAGAAGAATGAAGGCGGCCGTGATTGGTGGCGGTGTCATGGGACGTGAGCACCTGAAGGCGCTGGTGCAGATTCCGCAGGTCGACGTAGCTGCCGTCGTCGATCCGGACACGGCAGCGGCAGAACGCGTGCTTGGTGTCGCTGAAATCGAAGGGGCACAGGTCTTTGATAGCAGTGACGAGATGCTGCGCCGCGTGTCCCCTGACTACGTCGTTGTCGCATCCCCCGTTCGTTTCCACGCGCAGCAGACCGTCGCTGCCTTTGAATCGGGGGCGCATGTGATGTGCGAAAAGCCACTGTGCATGTCATTGGAAGAGGCGGCGGCGATGAAGCAGGCGGCACTCACAGCAGGTCGACTGTTCACGATGGGCCTGCAGATGCGCCAGAGCCACGCCAATCAGGCGCTACAGAAATTTGCTGGTGGCGGTGGACTGGGTTCGATCTATCACACCCGCGTTTGGGGTGGCCACATCATGAACTATCCCTGGGGGCGCTACTTCCACCGCAAGGATCAATCCCTTGGCGGCGTGCTGGCAGCAACGACCGTCCATCCCCTGGATGTCGTCTACTGGGTTATCGGTGCACCTGAACCGGTCGCCGTGAGTGGTTCCACCTTCTGTCGGCTGACACAGATGCCCAATCCACCCATCAATTTCGAGGGAGATTTGAGCGAAGTGTCAGTAGAAGACTTCGGCCATGCGCATGTGCGCTTCGCGGATGGTTCGTCCATGTCTGTCGAAGGCAATTGGCTACAACACCCACGTTCACGCGCCCACGGATTTGAGGTGCTCGGTACACTCGGTGTTGGCAGCGACATTGAGCCACACGTGCAGGTCTGGGATCCTGAAGCCGGTGAGGTGGCGACCATGGAACTGTCGATTACAGAAGAGCAGGACCATCGAACGCTCGCGGAGCACAAGAATTTTCTCGCCGCCATGGATGGTGCCGCCGTGTCACTCGTGACACTGGACGAAGCGATCAACGTGCAGCGCATCATCGATGGAATTTACAGATCGGCCGAGACCGGTCGCGAGGTACGTCTGTGACGAAATTTGTGGAGAAGGAGCAAGGTTGATGAAGATTCTCGTATCGAATCTGGGCAGCACCACATTCAAGTACAAATTGTTTGATATGCCCGGCGCAGCTGTGCTCGCCCGTGGTGCAATGGACCGCATCGGCGATGATGGTGGGGACTCTGTGCACAAGTTCCAGGTGGGTGATGCGGGTGAGACTGAACAAGTGTGCGACCTGCCGGATCATGCGGCGGCCATCGATGAAGCGCTCAGATGTCTCACCGGCGCAGCAGGCCCGCTCGCGTCGGTAGACGATTTGCAGGCTGTCGGCTTCAAGACGGTTCACGCACGCTCCATCACGGGTGTCGTCGAAATCGACGAAGATGTGATTGGACGCATGGAAGATTTCTTCCGTCTCGCGCCAGCGCACAATCCAGCGTATGTGGCGGCGATTCGTCAGTTTGCGAAGGTGGCGCCTGCAGCCCCGCGGGTGGGTTGCTTCGAACCGGCTTTCCACGGCAAAGCACCGACACGGCGTCAGCTTTATGCGATCCCGCAGAAGTGGGAGCAGGAGTATGGGATTCGCCGCTATGGTTTTCACGGCGCCAGCCATCGATATGCCGCCGAGAAGGTGATCGAACTGGAAGGCACCTCGACGCTGCGTCACATCAACTGCCACCTGGGTGGTTCGTCCTCACTGTGTGCCGTGAAGGATGGTGTGTCGCACGGGGCGTCACACGGCTTGAGTCCACAGGGTGGTGTGCCACAGAACAATCGGATAGGCGATCTCGATCCCTATGCGCTGCAGATCGTGTGTGATCGCGAGGGGATCTCTCTCGATGAGGCGCTGGAGATCTGCGCCTCTGAGGGTGGTCTGCTCGGTCTCAGTGGTGGCGTCTCCAACGACATGCGGGATCTGCAGGAACGGGCCGTCGCAGGTGACGAGCGCTGTGCTCTGGCGATCGAAGTCTACACCTCATCGATCCGCGACTATCTAGGTGCCTACGTCGTTGAACTAGGTGGACTCGACGTGATCAGCTTCACGGGCGGCATCGGTGAGCACTCCGAGATCGTGCGAGCACAGGTCCTGCACGGGCTGGAGTTTCTCGGAGTGGAGTTGGACGCGAAGAAGAATGCCAGTGTGCACGGCGAAGGCGTGCTGCATGCGACGGGCAGCCAGGTTCGACTGCACGTATTGCAGACAGATGAAGAGCTCATCGTGGCACGACAGACGCACGAATTGCTGACGGGTCAGTAGTATTCGACTGGAGAGCAGTTCAGCGTCGTAGCTGCATCCCCGCCATGAAAGTGCGCCCCGGTGCTGGTTCGAAGAATCGGTTGCCGAAGGCGTTGGGCACGACTGAACCGTTGTAGTCGGTATCAAGAATGTTGTCGATGCCGATGATCGATTTTGCATCCCATACGCCGAATGTCCAATCTACCGATACACGCAGGTCCACGACGGTAAAGGCCTCGTTGAAATAGGCATGACGTAGATCCGTACTGCCAGGCGACGGGCCATTGAGGTCATTGCCGAACATACGATCCTGATGTCGAATCGTGAACCGAAGTTGGGTACGCGTCGATGGTCTCCAGCTGGTGATCAGATTCGCGGACCACGGCGGCACTGCGGGCACCTGGTTTCCTTCAACCGACACACGCTCTCCACCGACTGTGACTGTGTGGTTGGTGAAAACGAAGTCGACGATACTCACACTTCCATCAAGGCTCAGAGCTCTGAGAGGCTGCCATCCTAGATGCACCTCGGCGCCACGGTTGCGTGCGGCGGATGCGTTGCGATAGAAGGTCTCATCGGAGTCGACACTCTGAAAGGGAACGAGCATGTCATCGAGGTCGAGCTGGTAAATCGCCAGTTCGCCATCGATGTGGTGTCGAGGCCAACCCCAGCGTACGCCCGCCTCTACACTGTCGTAGTGTTCGGGGTCGAGATCCGGGTTGAATCCGCCTACACCGTCGGCGCGATTGCCGAGTTCAACCGTTGTCGGCGTCAGATAGGCTGTGGAGAAATTGGCAAAGAGTGTCAGCCGTGGAGACGGTGTATAGGTCACACCCAGCGTCGGGCTCCACTGCAGCAAGTTCTCGTCGCCACTGTCGTCGCCATCGATGATCACGCCCTCCTCGACAATCTCCAGATTGTCATCGACGTCAAAACCATGACGATCAACACGTGCCCCAGCACTCACAGTCCACGCCGTCGCGGGGTGCCACTGGGTGAGCATGAACAAGCCCACACCGACGGCGCTCTCGTCCTGACCAATCTGCTGCTGTCCTACTGAGATGCGGTCGAAGATTCTGTCGTCGATGAAGCGATCAATGTCATCGTCATCAAGCCCCTCATTGGCGAATTCGAGGCGCTGGTCCGATTGCGACTCGACCTCCACACCCAGTGTCGTTTCCCAGGCAGCCTGCCAACGATGGTGAGCGACGACACGAAGTCCGAAGGCCTTACGATCCAGATCGATGATGCGCCCGGGAATCGGATTGGCCAGAGACCGGCTCACCACGTGTCCGGCGATCTGAAGATGACTGGCTGTGGAAATTCTCCAGCCGAGGCGCGCGCCCAATTGTGCATGACGCACTTGTTTGGCCGCTCCTTGTTGGCGGACGAAGAAGCGGACGCCCTTAGGATTCTGGTCGGCTGCGTCACGGTCCAGAGAAGAGGGATTGTATAGCCACGGGGCATCGTACAGATGTCCCGTGATACCCAGTTCCAAGACGTCGGTCAGGCGCTGCCAGCTTGCCTGCAGCGTTCGCTGGCGGCTGTAGGCGTGTTGGCGATCGCCGTTGAAGTCAGTGTGTGATGCGCCCAGTTGAAACTGGTCGCCCTCGTGCAGGATGTCGACGCCCATTCTGATCTGTCGCAGACCATCGCTGCCTGTGAAGCTGGAAATCTGCAAGGCGTCCTTCACGACCTGGCGGGAGCGAAGGTGCAGGACCCCCCCAGCGGCATTGCCATACAGCGCCGAGGCGGGGCCGCGAATGACATCGATCGATGCCATCTGTGACAGGTCGATCACACCGAGCTGGGACTGGCCATCGGCCATGGTCAGGGGGATACCATCCACCAGAACACGCAAGCCGCGGACACCAAAAGAGGCTCGAGCACCGATGCCGCGAACGGCGATTCGATCGCCCTGGGACAGATTGTTGCGCTCAGCGACCATCACCCCTGGTACACTCGCCAGGGCCTCGGTCAGACTCAGTCCTGGTTCGAGTTGAACGATCTGGGATACGTCGATTTGGTTGACGCTGTAGGGTATGGAGCCCAGCGTTGTGGGGGTACGCAGTGCCTGCACCGTGAGCGTGTCGACGACGTAAACGGGTGTCGCAGGGGGGGCCGAGTCGGCTGCCCTGTTGCCGATGATCAGCAGCGTGATCGTCGTGAAGTGTCTGATCGTGCGACGTCGAAGATTGAAGCGCTTGAAGAATCTCATGATCAGCAGAGGGGCTTTCATGGTCAGCATTGATTTCATGGTCAGCAAAGATAAGTGCTCGCGTGCCTGCCTGAGATTTTTCCTCTTGCTGGCCTTGTTCGGCTCGCCTGCCGTCGCGGACGACGAGTGGAGCCACCACGGTGCCGACCGGCGAGCGACGAAGTTTGCCGATTTGACGCAGATCCACGCGGGCAACTTCGATAGTCTGCGGATCCTGTGGCGCTGGAAGACCGGCGACCAGCAGATCATCGATGACGAAGGAGTCGAGTCTGCCGGATTCCGCAATACGCCCATCGTCGTCGATGGCGTGCTCTACACGATCAGTCCCCTCAACCGTGTCTCCGCCCTTGATGCAGCGACGGGGACCGAGCTGTGGACCTTCGATCCCAAGGCGTGGAAACTCGACGGGTTTTACAACGGCTATGCGCGGGGAGTCAGCTACTGGCACGACCCCGGCACCGGCGAGGGACGTATCATCTTCGGCACCGCTTCCTCCTACCTCTATAGCCTCGACGCAAAAACTGGCGAGCCGGACAGTTCTTTTGGAGATGATGGTCGCATCGACCTGACCGAGGGATTGGGTCGAGAATTTGACCGGCGCTTCTATGCCTTCATCACACCCCCCGTGATTTCTCATGGTGTCATTGTCGTCGGATCTTCCCTCGTCGATTGGCGGACGGGACGTGAACAGCCGGCGCTGGTGCCACCGGGTGACGTGCGTGGTTTCGATGTCCATACCGGAGAAAAGCTGTGGACCTTCCACACAATTCCTCACGACGGCGAGTTCGGTGCTGACACGTGGGAGCCAGGGGCCTGGCAGGAACATGGTGCGGCCAACGTGTGGACACAGATGTCGCTGGACGAGGAACTGGGCTACGTCTATTTGCCTGTATCGACTCCTGACAACGACTTCTATGGCGGTGAACGCCCCGGTGACAATCTTTTTGGTGAGAGTCTCGTCTGTCTCGACGTGCGCACGGGTGAACGGGTATGGCATTTCCAGACGGTTCATCACGGTCTCTGGGACTATGACCTGGCTGCAGCACCGATCCTGCTGGACGTCGTCGTCGATGGCAGACCGATCAAGGCCGTCGCGCAGATCACGAAGCAGGCCTTCACTTTTGTCTTTGATCGTGTCACGGGTGAACCGATCTGGCCCATTGTCGAGCGGCCTGTACCTCCTTCGAATGTGCCCGGAGAGGTGGCATCACCGACACAACCCTTCCCAACAAAACCTGCTGCCTTCGATTTGCAGGGCTTGAGCGAAGATGATCTGATCGACTTCACTCCCGAACTTCGTGCCCAGGCCATCGAGCGGATCGGCGATCGCACCATCGGGCCGCTATATACGCCGCCGACGGAGAATGTCATCATGATGACACCCGGTTCCATCGGCGGTGCCGATTGGACGGGCGCTGTCGTCAATCCGCAGACGGGTGTGCTCTACGTGCCCTCGCGAACACTGCCCCGACCCGTTTGGGTGCGAGCACCGAAAACGAACAGTGCCGTTGGTCACTATCGCTACATCGGCAACAGTCGCTTCCGTGATGGTCCCCAGGGCCTACCCCTGACGAAACCACCCTACAGTCGGATCACGGCGATTGATCTGAACACGGGTGATCACGTCTGGATGCGGCCGATGGGACGAGGGCCCGTCGATCATCCGGCGATTCGCCATCTGAATCTGCCCGATCTCGGCTGGCCGCGATTCACCTTTGTCATCGGCACGCCTGAACTACTTTTTGTGACGACGGCGTGGATGCGGGGTGGTGGCGACTATTTCCGAGAACCCGAAATGTTGTTGTCTGCTCTTGATCCGGTGGATGGGCATCTGGTGGGAACGACACCGTTGCCGCAGCAGAGCTATGGCGGGCTCATCACCTTCGAACACCAGAGACGGCAGATGATCGTCGCCACTGTCGGCGAAGAGGGTCAGGCTGAACTGGTGGCTCTTGCGATCCCCCGGCCCGATGAGGCATTGCCACCGCAACTGGTGGAGCGGGTCGACGCGGAGCATCCCAGATTCTATGACGCAGTGGACCTGATGGATGCGGGCGAGGTGGACGGCCTGCGAGGGTTGCTTGCTGCCGAGGGGGAAGCATTGATCCACGCTCGCGGCTACCTGGACGAGTCCTATGAGGATGGCTACTTCGCCGGATCCACGCTCCTCCACCACGTGGCTCTGAATCCGACGCGGCAACGAGCACCTGACAACCATCTCGACATCCTGCAGGTCCTGCTCGATGCGGGGGCCGATCCGAATACGCTGAATCACGACGACAACAGCCCCCTGTTGCTGGCCATTACAGGACGACAGTTGTGGCGACAAGAGATGATGATGCCCGTACTGAAGAGCCTGGTCGGTGCAGGAGCGGATCCGGCGCAGAACCACGGGCGGGCGATCCAGGCGATGTTGACGCAGAATCGTCTCACGGATCCGATCTATCGCTCTGCTATCGATCTAATGGTCTCCGCCGGCGTCCCTCACGACATCCGCTTCGCCGCCGCAATGGGTGACCTGGATCGCCTGGAGAGTCATTTCGGCGATGACGAGCGGTTGCGCGACGAGGCGATTCCAGGCTTTGAATCGGCAGATCGAAAGAAACAACAGGACATACTGGATCGAGCACTGCAGTATGCCGCACACTGGGGCCAGACGGATGCAGCAGATTTACTCGTCCGCCGCGGCGCGGATATCAACGCCCAGCCGCCTGGCGTCCACGGCGAGTGGGACCTGGGGGCAACTCCTCTACATCGGGCTGCCGATGCGGGTCAGGGCACGATGATCCGCTGGTTGGTTGCAAGAGGAGCGGATCTGTCCATTGAAGACAATCAGTGGAATGCCACCCCCCTGAACTGGGCAAGATACAGTCAGACAGACAGTGTGCATGTGATCATGCAGGAGTTGCAGAAGGTCTGGGAAGAGGCGCACAAGGACTGAACGTAGTATCTTGTAACGCCTACAGTTACGTCCCTTTTTCATCTCAGATTGTCTGTGCCCACACCCAATCGTACTCGTCTGAATCCATCTCAGCGCCAACTGTTGATGTGCGTCGTCGGCCTTGGTGTGCTGATGCTCGCAGATACGGCTTATCTGCTATTGCATCGGTTGGCTGTTGCTGTCGGCTGGATCAGTCTGAGTGGCCCCGAATTTGTCCTACCCAAATTCTATCAGTCGATGATCCTGTCGCATACGGGCATCGGTGTGCTGTTGGTGATTCTGGCGTCGGCCTTTGTCGAATGGCATTTGCCGCAGGTTTGGCGCGTGCATCGTCGACGCGCGATCACGACGGGACTGCTGACGGTTGTATTTGGCGGCACGCTACTGATCACGGGCCTTTTCATCCTGTCCGAGGCGAATTCCCGCGACAATGCGTGGGCCTGGTGGATGCATGTGTTGTGTGCAGCCCTGGTGCTGCCCGTCTACATCGCGCATCGCCAGGTGTCTATCTGGAAGCCCTCGCTGTTGAGCTATCGGGTCGTCCCGGCCGCGATCGTGCTCCTCACGCTGCTGGCTGTTGTAGCAAACCAGGGTATGTCCGAATCCGAAGATGCCGCTACACAGATTGCCCAGGTGGGCACAGGATCAGGTTCACGCGCACGCAACATCGGCGGTTCATCGACGGAGTTTGTGCCTGCCAATTTCGTCCCCCACGACAGTCCATTTTTTCCTGCGGCGACGACGACGACGACGGGTGGCTTTCTGCCTTCGCGCATTATCACACGCAGGGGATTGCCCGAGCAGGAAATGCTCGACCAGGAATTGCGCGATCGCGGCTTTGCCATTGAGCACACGGTTGGTTCGAAGGAATGCGCGCGCTGTCACGCAGCCATCGTCGCTCAGTGGGAAGATTCGGCGCATCGCTTTGCCTCGTTCAACAATCCCTTTTACGAGGCCACAATCAACGACCTGCGTGCCAGCGATGGTGGCAGCAATGCCGAGCTTGCTGCCCACATCGAACACTTCTCGCGCCTCGCACGCGATGCGGGTGCAAGGCAGGGCCTGGAAGGCCGCGAAGGGATGGTCAAATCAAAGTGGTGCTCCGGCTGCCATGATCCAGCACTCATGTTGGCGGGGAAGATGTCGGGTCCCATCGACCGGCGCACACCACAGGCCCAGGCAGGACTTACTTGCCTTGCCTGCCACGCGATTGACCACATCCACAACAATACAGGCAATGGCAACTACAACATCGCCGACGAGCAGGAAGATCCCTATCTGTTTGCCGATGTCGACCATGGCTTGTTACAGCTATTCCATGACACCTCACTGAAGGCGCGTCCCACTGTCCACAAGCGACAGATGCTCAAGCCGTTCTTTCGCAGTGCTGAATTCTGCGCCACGTGCCACAAGGTGAGTCTCGACACACGTGTGAACGACTATCGCTGGCTGCGTGGCCAGAACGAATACGACAACTGGCACGATTCAGGCGTCGCTCTCAACGCATCACGCACGTTCTATCTGCCTCCCTTCAAGCGTGTCTGCCAGGATTGTCACATGCCACCGGAACGCGCCGTAGAGGGGGATGTGTCGGCCAGGAGTGGCTTCGTGCGCTCGCACCGATTCATCGCGGTGAACACAGCGCTGCCATTCCTGCGCGGTGACACGACGACGGTCGAACGCATCGAAACTTTCCTGCAGGACGAGAAACTGCGGGTCGACATCTTCGCCTTGCATCAGGCGGATGGTCGGATTGTACGGAATCTCGATGCAGGCTCTGTTGTGACCACAGGTGAGCAGATCGAACTCGATGTGGTTGTCCGCAATCAGGGCGTGGGCCACACCTTTCCGGGTGGCACGAATGATTCAAATGAAGGTTGGCTCGAACTGACTGTGCGCGGTGCCGACGGGCAACTGCTGGCCATCAATGGTGCCCTAGGCGACGATGGCCACGTGGACCCGGCGGCACACTTCTACAAAGCAGTGCTCGTCGACAAGCATTCGGAAGCCATTCACAAGCGCAATGCACAAGCGATCGTGGCACCTGTCTACGTTCGGACGATCGGTCCAGGTACGGCAGATGTAGCTCACTACAGCCTGACCATGCCGTCGACGCAGCAGCAACTCACGATTGAGGCCAGGCTGCTGTGGCGAAAATTTGATCGCACCTATACGGAATTCGCCTACCGGGCGAACCCCGAGGGCTTCGCCGCATTCGATGATGTGCCCGAGCTTCCTGTGACGCAGATAGATATGCATCGCGTGCACCTGCAGGTCGAGTCGTCGCCATCGAGTCACAAGGCGCTGGATCGCTCGAGTCAGGTAGTCGATGCAACGGCGACCGACGCGGGTCGTGCAGGTGCGTCGGACTGGGTGCGATACAACGACTATGGCATCGGCCTATTGCTTCAGGGGGATACACGCAGCGCGGCGTTGGCTTTTGCCGAGGTCGCTCGACTCGCACCCGAGCGCGTCGATGGTGAACGCAATCTTGCACGAGTGGCCCTGCGAGATGGAGATCTGACGCGTGCCTGGGAACATCTCAATCGTTGCCAGCAGATCGCCCCAGGGGATCCGCAGACAGCCTGGTTCTGGGGGGTCGCGCATCAGAAGGCGGGCAACTACGTCGATGCAGAGAAGGCCTACCGACACGTATTGCAGCGCTTCCCTGAGGATCGCGCCGCGTGGCGAAATCTGGGGAGAGTGCTCTATCTGGATAGTCGCCACGACGAAGCACTGCGCGCGTTGGGACGGGCGCTGCGAATCGATCCGGAGGACCGCAGTGCCCACTATCACCGCATGCTTGTATTGCGGGCACTTGGGCGTGAACAGGAAGCGTCAGCGGCGGAAGAAGCCTACGAATACTATCAGGTGGATGAATCGGCGCAGACCAAGACTCGTACGTATCGCCAGGCCGATGCCGATGCCAACCGTGAAGCACAGCCGATTCACGCCCACGCCGTCCCGCTGCTTCGCGGCGGCCCTGGAGATGGCACATGATTCGCGGCCCGTCGAGATGGAAATCGTCGAGCGAGATAGGCTGGCGGCAGATGCCAACTTGGGAGATATCGGGAAGAAGGCTCATCCGTGTCGCGGCATTCGCCGCGGTGGCATTGACGTGGGGGTGCGGTGACGACGACACATCGGCACGGTTGGCCAACACGGATTACGCGACGCCAGCGACGCCTTCTTATGTGCGAGCCCCTACTCAGGTACAAGTGCCACCATTGTCTTTTACGGAAGTCGCCGCTGCCGCGGGGATAGATTTCACCCATGCGAATGGATCCTTCGGCGCCAAGTGGATGCCCGAAACCATGGGCAGCGGTGTGGCCTTCGATGATCTCGACAGCGATGGTGACGCAGATGTCGTGCTCATCAATGACACGTGGTGGCCAGGGCACGAAGGTCGTGGCGCCGTTCCTACAAGTGCGGCATTTGCCAACGATGGTTCGGGATATTTTTCGAATGTCACGGATGGCTCCGGTCTCGATGTGCCAGTTCACGGGATGGGCATCACGGCGGCAGACTACGATGCCGATGGCGACAAGGATCTCTTTCTGACGACGCTCGGTGCGAACTTGCTGCTGCAGCAACTGTCGCCGTGGCACTATGAGAATGTTGCCGCAGCAGCGGGCGTCGAGGGCTCGCTGTGGCAAGACGAAGAGGGGCGTAGCCACCCGGAGTGGTCGACAGCAGCAACGTGGATCGATGTGGATGACGACGGTCTGCTCGATCTGTTTGTCGCCAACTATGTCCAGTGGTCACCGGAAAACGATCTCTATTTCTCCTTTGACGGGGAGAATAAATCCTACGCGACCCCGCCGCAGTATCAGGGTTCGACACCGCGACTGTATCGCAACCTGGGAGACGGCACCTTTGAGGAAGTGACCGAGGTGGCGGGTGTCTTCCTGCCGGAGGCGAAATCAATGGGTGTCGCCGTTGCCGACTTCGACGACGATGGCGACGCGGATCTGGTCGTGACAAATGACACGCAGCCGAACTTCTTGCTGCAAAATGACGGTGGTCATTTCGTGGAGATTGGTCTCGCTGCGGGGATCGGCTATGACGAGAGTGGTCGGGCTCGTGCGGGAATGGGTGTCGACGTGGCCCTGCTGGCAGATGACGCGGCGCAGACGATTGGTATTGGCAATTTCAGTCGTGAAGCGATGTCCCTGTATCGGCAAACACAACCACAGTCACAACTCTTCCTTGATGTAGCGGGTCGATCGCAGCTCGTGGAGTCGACACTATCAACCCTGACCTTCGGCTTGCGGTTTGCCGACTTCGATCTCGATGGTCGTCAGGATCTGATCCTGGCCAATGGGCACATCGAACCCGAGATCAACAGTGTGCAAAAGGAGATTTCCTATGCACAGCGACCACAGCTGTTCTGGAATGACGGTGACGGACATATGCTCGAGGTCGGTGCAGCAGGAGGGACCGTCTTTACCGAGGCCATCGTCGGACGTGGACTGGCCGTCGCCGATCTGGAGGGCGATGGGGATGCCGATGTGCTGCTGAGCACGAATGCGGGTCCCGCGCTGCTGCTGCGCAATGAGACACTGCCTGCATCCGATTCGACGGGCCCGCATGCGTTGTCTGTGCAACTGCAGGGTGAGTCGCCATCGCACCACGGCTTGGGCGCCATCGTCGAGGTGCGAACGAAAGGCGGGCGCCAGCGTCAGCGTGTGCGTACGGGTTCATCCTACATGAGTCATAGTCAGACACGACTCTTGTTCGGTCTCGGTACGTCGTCGAAGGTTGACCGTATCACCGTCCGCTGGCCCGATCAGCGGGTCACGCTGTTGAACAATCTCGATGCCGACTTCCACTACCTCATCGATCATCGTGGTGTCGTCGAGCGTCAATCGCTGACCACCCGGTAGCCTGGCCACCTGGCAGCCTGCTGCCGCATCTGCTCGTGATCGAGGGTCACCGCCTGTCGGCGCGCATGCAATAGAGCGGACAGGCCAGTGAGTTGTGGACAACCCAGGTCCTGAGCGATGGGTGCGCCGACGTCATCAATCACTCGCTGCAGTGTTTCCAGGCGTTGCGCGCCAGATAGTCCGATGCGCAGGCCGCCACCCAGCCTGACAAGCAGTGGTGCATATCCGACCCAACCGCAAAGGGCGTCGGCGAAACGCTGCAGAGCCTGATCCGGGTCCGGCGTCTGCGCTGCCATCGACATCGGCTCGCCATCTTCGGCACAGTGCATTCGGCCAAAGGGATCGTGGAAACTGCAGGCACTCACCCGACGTACGGGCAAATGGCGGACGCGTGCACCGAGCAACGCATCCTCGCCGCGTGCCAAGGGCGGATTGTAGTAGGGGGGAATCCTGCCAGCGCGCATGGCGCGCAAATCGATCGCCAGATTACCACCTGTCAGTGGCAGAATCCCACGTCGACGCAGCATCGGGGCATCGAGTCGACACGAGGGTCGGCAACGCCAGCGACCGGCATCCTCGACAAAACTGCGTCGATGCAGAAACTCACTCCCAAAGCGCAGGGCGTGGCCGAGGTCGACGAGATACCGGGGATCTGTCTGTTGGGGCAAGATCCACGGCACCGGTGAGACCTGACCCAATGTCACACCACAGGTGATGACAGCACCCGCCGCAAGACCTGCCAAATGGGGAACGAGGGGATCGCTGTGCCGCCAACCGACCGTCTTGTCAGCGTGGAAGATGGGTCGCACCCAATGCTCGTCATCATCGTAGAAGAACAGGTATCGACAGTCCGCTTCCAGGGCTGTCGCCAGGGCCTGATTGCGTCTGGTCGCGTACGAATTGCTCTCCAGTTCGATGATCGTGAGGGTTTGCAGGTCGGCCGACGCGGCCAGACCGGAGAGATTGAGTCGATCGACCTTGGCATGGACGACGATCAGGTGAAGGTCGTAGCGCCGTGATACACCTTGGGTGGACAGTCGTCGCAGTAGCTGCGAAGTGACGGCGGCAAAGGAGGCGCGGGAAGCGCAGCAGGCGAGGGCGAGCTTTGTGCCCGGCGCCGGCAATAATTCTCGCTGACCCGATTCATGGCGCGTCGGATCTCTGCTCACGGCGTTCCAGCTTCCGACAGCTTGACCCATGAGCCTGAGAGAGATTGAACCTGATCGAAAAGGGTGCTCAGGAGTTGCTCTTCAATCTTGCCAATGGCCTCGATGCCGTCGGCAATACTCGCTCTCCCTGGGCTGGCTACTACGGCCCGCCTCGTTTGCCGCTCATGTCGCAGGACGCTCATGCGCAAGGCACCCGCTCTACGAGCGAGCACTTCCATCTGTTTCGCTGCGAAGGAAGGTGCTCCGTGCAACTGTGCTAGCCATCGCAGCCGATGAGCCATCAGCCTCTTGTGCTCCCACCAAAGGCGGAGGCAGATCATGGGGCAATCAGTTCCAGGTTGGCGCATGGCGTCGATGATGCCTGATTGCGCGCCATGACCCCAGCGAGTATCCGCGGGCAATTGCGTATCTGCACACGATCTAGCCTCTGGCAGATCAGCTGCGGGCTGGTTGGTCACATAGTGGGCAAGCTCTTGAAGTACCCGAGCAGGATCTGCGTCATCTACACCTTCTTCTACGTGGCGTGTCGGCTCATGAAGGATCCATTGTGGGCGCCCACACCAATCAGCTCGGAGCCAGGCGGGGACTGTCTCACCCTCTTGTGTCAGCGTCCGCAGCAGCGCGCCTCCATCAACGTCTAGTGCGGCTGCAAGACTCGTGGCTTCAATCCATTGGCGACGCAGCCGTCCACCTGTATCGAAGGCGAGCACTTCGAATCGGGTCGAGTCGTGGCCACACAGTAGGATCTCATGTAGGAAGGGACGTCGATCGCGGGTCAACCCGAGTCGCCCCATGTCCACATCAACCTGTGGATAGACGCCCTGCGAGAGTTGCTTTTGCAACTCATGGAGTGGGTCACCCTGCAACTGACGAGGGTCGACAAGCTGCTGAGCAATTCCCGTGAAATCAGCATCGTACACCTGCGCCATGTGTGTCGATGTGCAGTGCGGATGGGTGTATACCTTCAGACCGCGGGACGGTGTGTGGTAGAGTTGCACGAAGTGTTCATGTAGCCACGACTCGCCCCTGCCACGCGACGCCAGGATTGCCAGCGGATACGCTAGAAACAGGTAGCTGCTAGAGGCAGGCCTTCCCAAGGGCAGGCGGATGGATGCCGGCGCGGCAGGGGCAATGATCGCAATCACGGGTGTTCAGGCGGCGCGTCGGCAAGTGTTCAGGGATTGCAGCAGTTCGAGATAACGATCTGCCTGTTGTTGCACGGGGAAGGCTCGCTGTACATGTCGCCGTCCGATGGCTCCCATGCGACGACGAAGGTGTTCATCGCCAATCAGTGTCAGCAGGCATTGGGCGATGTCGGCCGGTTCACGAGAATCGACGAAGACGCCACCGGCGCCATCGGCGAAAACCTCCGCCATCCCCTCGGTCCGGGTCGCCACGACGGGTGTGCCACAAGCGAGGGATTCAGCCAGAGCCAATCCGAAGCCCTCCGTGCGACTGGTCATGACACACACATCGGAGCGGCTATAGAGGGATGGCATGTCCGAGGCGGCGATGCTGCCGCGGGCGAAACGCACGCTGTGACGCAGTTCCTTGAGGGCAACGAGTTGGCGCAGGTGTTCGTAGTAGGGGTTCGCCAGGCCCAGATCGTGACAGATGGAGCCATTGCCGGTGACGAGCAACGTGGCATCGGGTCGCAGGGCGTGCAAGATGTCGAAGGCCTCGATGAGCAGTTCCACATCTTTCGCCGGATCAAGTCGCACAGGGGCAGTGATCAGTGGTCCGGGCAGATGGTCCGTCGCCTTCAGTGTCCGGGGCCGGACGGGTCGAAAGAACGCGGTGTCGATGCCGTTGTAGATCGTCAGCGAATGCAGGTCGAAAAGGCGACGGGCGCGGTCGCGCATGCAGCGCGAGACGGTGACAAAGACATCGGCATCGCAACGACGTACCTCATCGAAGCGCCGATCACCCACTTCTGGAATGCCCGGCAGCACAGCGATGAGGGGCAAACCGAGTCTTGCCTTCAGCAGTCCACCGGCGATGGCAGGAGAAGCGCCGAAGGTGACCAGTACATCTACATCGGCCAACTCCTGTGCCCACGTCGGCACCAGATCGCGATAGGCCTGACTCGGGATCTCGGGTTCAGATAAGGGATCATGTGGGACAGATGGTCGCAGCACGGGGGAGCGCAGCACATCGATCGGCTGCAACGCGGCGCGACGATTGCCGGGCGAGGTGTGGGCTGCACGCACGGGCATCTTCTCTCGCGTCGGCAGACGAGAGCCTTCACCGACGATGGAGAGCACGCGCACCTGACAGCCGCGGCGCACCCAGCCGATGGCACAATCCTGAATCTGTTGTTCGAGGCCTCCCACGAGTGGCCAGAAGCCGTGGCCAATGGCGCCGATGATCATGTGCGCTCTCCGGTCTTGGAGCTTCTGAGATCGCGGCGAGAATGCCGAATCGATCACAGGCGTCGAGGACGCGAGCTCCACGTGTCGTTTGCAGCAACGACGGGACGGCAAACAACTGGCAAGGCGCGTGCCAGTGGCTCTTCAGGAGAGGATGGTTTCAGCGGCCCGGGAGAGTGTCACCTGTTCGGGTCGTGACTGAGAGCAAAGGGATGCAAACTCAATACTTCATGGCCTGCACTGAATAGACAGGTGGCAGCCAGTTGAAGAGGGTCTCCCAGTAATCACCGCGATCGCGACCGATGAGCACCTGACCACCCTGGGTGCCGCAATAGATCCCTGTGTCAGCGAAGGTATCCGTGCACAGGCCGTGGCGAAGGACATTCACCCAGGCATCAGTTTGCGGCAGGCCCTGGGTCAGCGCCGTCCACTGGTTGCCACGATCACGACTACGATAGACACGAAAGGCGCCATCGCAGGTGGCGCGATTCTCGGAGGACTCCTCCGGGACGACGTAGATCGTGTCGCCGTCGTTGGGGTCGACGGCGAGAGGAAAACCAAAGCGCGATGGCAGTCCCTCGGAGATGTCGATCCAGTGATTACCCCCATCGTCGGAGCGATAGATGCCACAGTGATTCTGCTGGTAGAGTGTGTTGGGCTCTTCAGGGTGCATTTCCATGTGATGAACACACTGACCGACGGCGGGATACTTGTCGGGCAAAAAGTCAGCGAGGACGCCGCTGTTCTTTGGCGCCCAGCTGACTCCACCATCCTCGGTGAGAAATGTGCCTGCCGCAGAGATGCCCACATAGAAGCGGTCTGCATTGGCGGGATCGCAACAGATGGAGTGTACCATCATGCCTCCCGCACCAGGTCCCCAGCTGTCGCGGGTGGGATGATCGGTGAGGGCACGTACTTCCTGCCAGTCACCACCGCCTGCACCGATGAACAATGCGCCCGGGTCGACACCGGCGAGTAATCGATCGCCGGCGGCTTTCAGGATCCAGATACGCTCGACGGTGAGACCGCGGTCCTCGTGAAAGCGGACGGGTTCACCCTCTTCCCATGTAGCGCCCAGATCGCGAGACATCTGAATGCCTGGGCCCCACCAGGCGCTGGCCCCGGCTGCATAGAGGGTGACGCCGCCGCCCTTGGCGTGGGTCTCAGGGACGGCGGTGACATAGTGGATCTCCGCGCCCTTGAAATGAGGTCCTTCAAGGCGCCACTGCTGGCGGCTCTCGTCACTGAAAGCAAGGAAGACGCCCTTGCGCGTGCCGAGCATCAGCATGATCTGGTTCATTGATTCGGCTCCTTGTAAGGAAGGAAACTCACGCGCCAGTCGCTTACTTCGACGCGGCCGTGCGTTGTAAGAAACAGGCCGTACTCGCGATTGGCTACGACAGGTGCCAACGCGACATCAGCGTGCACCGTGTCTCCCTCGACGATGTGGATCGCCGGGGCGGCAAGGGGGGTCACCATCTGTAGTGCCTGTGGTTCATCGTCAACGATCTCATACAACGATGCATAGCCATTGCCACGTTTGTGGAGTGCGATCAGGGCCAGTCCGTTCTGCGTGAAGCTGACCCGTCGACGCGAGTGGATCACAGCAGCCTTCCCCCCAGCGTCGAGGCGTAGTGCCGACGCGGCGGTAGCGGTGATGGATGTGGCCGCTGGATCCTGGGCATAGTAGAGATGCCACGCGTCGGCCTGGTTCAAGATGCCAAGATCGATCGGTGTGGCCGACGTTCTGGTCGCGTGCACGACAGTAGATCCAAAATGCCTGATGGCAGTGAACGCCGCCGTGGGAAGCTGCAAGTGGGCATACGTATCGCGGTGATCGGCGGCATCGGTGGTGAAGTTGGCAGCCAGCATCAAGTCATCGAGTCGGAAGTGGTCCGTGTCGGGGCGGTCGACGAAGAGCACGCGATGGATGCCTGTCTCCGGTATGGCTCGCACTCTATCTACGGTGGCGCCCGCGGCATAGAAGCCGATGGCGGCATCCATGATGTAGGGAATGATGACCAGATCGCCAGCACGTGTCTGTTCAGCCACGTAGCGACCCGCATCGCGATAGCCGGTCTCTATTGGGGCTGACACGTTGCTGTAGAAAGCGGCACCCAC
>Ga0233428_1000622_pt1 | contig 46650 bp, 43 predicted proteins | sample SI_118_April2016_4_FD_179890 | JGI IMG/M metagenome (GOLD analysis project Ga0233428, IMG submission 179890) | Seawater microbial communities from Saanich Inlet, British Columbia, Canada - SI_118_April2016_120_MG | ecosystem: Environmental > Aquatic > Marine > Inlet | place: Canada: British... | reverse complement strand
TTCCCGCCGGCCTTTGGCCAGATGCTCCGGATGGAGATCCTCCTTGGTGACCTTGAGCAGCTGCTGCCCGGGGAGTCTCGTATCGTCATTGGAATACTGTGGCGTCAGACGACTCAGTTCAGCGACTGCACCGGAGAAGACCATTGGCGCCACATCGACACACTCAACGTGACCATCGGACAGACTGCCATTGCTGCGCAGCACGTGGGTCAACCACTCTGCGTCGATAGTCGAGTGACTTCTGACGACCACGCTACTCATCCGCCCGAGTCCCGCGGCTCAGGATTGATTCCAGATCCGGCGGTGACCAATCATCCGATTTCAACACCTTACCATCAGCCCGGTGGATGGCTCGACCCTCCTCGTCCAGCTTGGACATGTTGCTGCGATGAACCTCGTCGAAGAGATCCTCCGCATGTTGGTGCAAGCCATGGGACACATACGTTCCGAGGACGACGTACATCAGATCAGAAAGAGCGTCCGCTACACCCATCATATCGCCCTGGGCAACAGCCTCTTTGTATTCGTCGAGTTCCTCCTGCATCAATCGCGCCCGAACGTCTGTGACATCCTTTGACAGGTTTCCCGCCGGAGTCGCCTCGATGTGACAGCTGAATTTCTCGTGGAATTCCAGAACCTGTTCGAGTTGTCTCTTCATTTCGCTTTCCTGGAGATTCTTCTCTTCACGCCCCTGACCGAGCCAAATCGAGTGCCGAGGCGCAACGTCGACAGCGCGCGCACTTCCCCAACCGAACGCATGCAACAGATCGTGTCATTACTCAACGTCCGGAAAGAAAATCTTGTAAGACTGCCCTACCTTGTAGCCCAGCCGCTGCGCAGACCTGGCGCGCGAGCCCTCTACCCTGAAACGACTCAGCCGCACTGACAGCGATCTCAACGTCCCCCGCACTGACAATCTTGCCATCCTGCACCGATTGCGTCCTCACGGCCAAACAGGAAGTAGAAGCCCGTCCCCGTGCTACAGATCAAACCTCCCGACGGTGTGTCCAACCTGTCCACAAAGACACGGCCACGTTGTAACCCTTCGGTCACTGATCGCCAAATGGGATTGAGCGACACAAAGTCGGGGCAGAGCAACTTTACCACGCCCGGTGTGGCAGTCACATCCTGAATCAAAAGCGACCCCATTTGGCAGCGGTTGCCACGATCGTGCCGAGGATGACGAAAATCGCGATGACGACGAATGGCAGACCGATGATGCGCATCTAGCTGTCGCCGTCGTCCGGCGCTAACAACGAACCCACCTCTCGCGCCACCACGATATGCGGCACATTGCGTCGGTGCCTGCTGAACCAGGTCCGCGCAGAATCGCCGGGAGCATCGCGGATCGATGCGTCCGCCCCCGCATCCAGCAGGCAACGAATCATCGCTTCGTTGCCAAACGCTGCGGCCAGATGCAGAGGGGTTTCCCCTACGAGTCGTGTATCTCGATAGTACCGGTCCGTGGCGACACCCGACTTCGCTTGCACATTCGGATTCGCCCCTGCCGCCAGCAAGAGGCGCACACAGTTGATCATTCCGTCCGCGTAAGCATGTGCTGTGCTCGCGTGAAGAGCCGTTTCCCCCGTGACAGACGAAGCGAGATTGGGGTCGGCTCCCTCAGTCAGCAACAGTTCGACTGCCTCCGGGTTGTTCTGATTAGCCGCCGCCATCAATGGTGTGTTGTCGCTATACCCCTCTCCAGTGATGTCGGCCCCTCGTTCGATCAGATACCGAACCAGATCCATGTGGCCACCGAAGATCGCCGAGTCGAGGGGCGCCGCTCCACTGCAGGGAGCACGCGCATTGATGTCGACACCCTGGTCCAAGAACGACTGCACCTTGGCGATGTCGCCATCGTGGAAGCAGGTATGCCAACAAGCATCTACGAGCCGCGCGTCATCCTTCACCATGTCCTCGGTTCCTCATTGCCTGCACCGCGCCCACTGTCTCGTCACGTTTAGTACTGCCTCAGGAACTCGTCCACCGCCTCATTGAGACTGCCACCAAACTCAGTCGATCTTCGCCACGCCAGGAAGGGCATAACCTGATTCGTTCGCGTCGCCACCGTGCGGCGAAAGAGACGACCCATCGGCCCCGTGTGCTCCACATAGGACGTCTCTTCATATCGCTTCATCGTCTCACCCACATCGTATGGCACATTTCTGTGCAGCACACTCCAGGTTTCGCCCGTCTTCTCCAGAATCAGATACTGCGCACCTGCATAGAAGTCATTCGTCGCCCCCACGGAACCACAGATCACGATCTGCCGGCCGCGCCATGACCGCAACAGTTGTGTGTGCGAGTGTCCGCCAACAAAGAGTTCCTCCCTCGTGCCTGCGTAGTTCGCATCCAGGTCCTCATCGGGAAACCAGGCGTAGGGGATGTCCCGATCATTCTGCGGATTCGCGTGATAGAACATGATCTCAGGCGCATCAGGACAGTGATAGGTCGTCGGCAGGTTGCCCATCTCCACACGTTCGGTCTCTGAAAACTGGTCTGCACCATAACGCAACGGACCAAAGCCCTCTTCCACCCAACGAGGATTCGCTCGCTCCGTCCCAAGTTCGGAGACGAATCTCTCCGTATTGCCCCGCACGATCGCTACACCCGATGCCACGACCCGGTCATAGCAGGCCCTGTCGTCCGGTCCTCCCAGGACGATGTCCCCACAGCAGACCACGTGGTCTACGTGAGCAGCACGGATATCCTGCAGCACCGCATCCAGTGCCGGCAGATTACCGTGAATGTCTACGAATGCAGCAATGCGCAATGTGCGTCCCTCTCCGTTGGTCTTTCAGTCACACAGCAGTTCCTTGAGATATGCTGGGATCGTCTTCTTCTGACTACCCGCCAACGCCTCCCCTCCGGCAACCAGATCACACGTCGCACCCACTACGTCCGCTTTCTCTTTCACGACCTTGCCGAACATAGCGTGATGCACGCCGTAGGGTGCGTCGAGACCACGGTTGTATGTCAGTAGCGTCGGCGGTGCGTCCTTGTTGATGTGGTTCAGCGGCGAGAACTCTTCCATCATGCGATACTTCGCCACAGGCAGGTCATCGAGTTCGTCGGTGTCGACATCGAAGAGCTGATCGAAGTTCGTGAATGCCTTCGAGCCAGGCATGAGGTCGCGGACAAAGCGAAGATCCACGGATGTAACCGCCTGTGTCACCGCCGCGCACGCCAAACGTGTTGACTGTCGTTCAATCGGATCCTTGGCTCGCGGCTTTGCCAGGTCCGCATGAAAAGCCAGCCAAAGCGCTAGACAGCCACCTGATGAATTGCCCGTCGCCGCGATTTTCTCTTCATCCACATTCCAATCTGCTGCCTTGTGGCGGACGAACTGCAGGGCTCTCGCTGCGTCGAGGAAGGTATCTGGCGCCGCTGGTCTGTACGTGGGTACCACGATTGAGATCCCGTAGTCGAGGACGCGCAGGACATCCTTGGGAGGAGTGGTCAGATCAGGTATGGGCCGCGGCTGAAAACCACCCGCGTGATACGACATCAACATCGGTGTCGGTGCGTCTGAGGCGGCGAGCCATACGCACATCTTGTGCCTCGCATCCTTGCCGAATTCGACGTCAATGAATGTGGGCTGCGGAGGCTTCTTACTCTTCGCCATATTCTCTCTCTTCCAGGATCTTCAGGGCGCGCCGTATCTGCTCGGCCTGTTTGGACCGCACATCTTCACTGACGCGCTGCCGGTCGGATCCATACAGTTCGTCACCCTCAAAACGAGGGAAGACGTGAACGTGATAGTGCCAGACATCCTGCCCACCGGCAGGTTCATTGTGTTGGCGCGTAGATATGCCTGGACAATCGAAGGCCTTCTTGAGTGCTCGCGCCAGCAGCTGCGTAGCGGCCTGGAAGGGCTCTGCCCATTCGGAGGGGAGTTCGTACAGATTCTCCACGTGGCCATTGGGCACGATCAACACGTGACCAGGATTCGCCGGCCATTGGTGTGACGAAACGAAAGCGGTCAGCAGGTCGGTTTGGTGTACGATATCCACCTGCTTGGTGGCAACACCATCCTTCTCTGTGCCCTGTACGACCGCGCAGAACGGACAGTCATATCCTTCCGGTGCGTGGCTAGTCATTTGGCATGATGCGTCATCACATTCTTCGCACTCGTGGCACTGATGTCACTGGTGTACCCGCCGCATTAGTTTTGAACTCCCTTTCGTTATCGATCTGCCGGTTCGGCACCTGAGCGAGGAACTCACCTTCCATGCCTGCAACACAAGACACGCTCAGCGCCTTCCTCGGCAGCGAAGCTGCCCAGAGCACACAACTCGAACCCATTCTCGGGGGTGCCAGTTCTGCGAGTCTCTATCAGTTCAGCCACGAGGGCCAGTCCTACGTGCTCCGACTCCTGGCACCGAACAGCTCGCGCGCCAGGCATCATCATGAAGTCGGTCTGACAAGCGCCGCCGGCAACCTCGGCGTCGGACCCCGCGTTCACTTCGTTGCTGCCGATGAGTCGGCGATCATCTACGATTACACGCCCGGCCGCACACTGTGTTCCGACGACGTCTGTGCCGCGCCGATCATCGAACGCTTCGCCCGTCTGCTGAGTCAGCTACATCGCGCCAAGGTCGATGTCCCAGCCGCTGTCTCACCTTTCGAACGTTTCCGCCGCTTCCGCCAGCGTGCCACCGAGGACGGTGTGCCTTTGCCAGAATCGATGACTCGCGCCATTCAGTACATGACACAGCTGGAGCAAAATCTGCCACCCACCATTGCCCGCCCGTGTCATCTCGACCTGCACGCGCAGAACATCATCCTCACGCCAGCCGGTCACTTCGTGTTGATCGATTGGGTGAATGGCGGTTTGTGCGATCCCGCATTTGATATTGCGATCCCTATCGCCTTCTTGGGCCTGCGAGACGAACAACGAGACCACTTCACTGCAACTTATCAGGAATCGGTGGGCGAAGATCTCGACCTGGGCAGGGTAGAGATGCTCATGCCGGTCCGCCCCTTTGCCGCCGCTGCCGGTAGCCTCTGCAACACGCCACTCGACATGTCACCGTCTCAGCTCGAGCAGGAAATGGCGGCGGATGACCTGTGTGATGAAGGACTCTTCTGGGTGCCGCACATGGCTCGCCCGGATTGGCCGCAGTGGAAATGGGGTCTCTTTCTGCTAAGAATGGGCCTCTCCTACCTGCCCTAGGAGCGTGTCCGGGCGACCACTCTGGTGGCCATGTCGCCGACCAGATTTCATGGTTTCTGTGCATGTACAGTGAGCCACATGGGTAGTCCCGCGCGCGTGTTAACCTGCCAATCCATCAGCTCCTTGTCATCGGCTGGCTCCTGGTACGAGTGACCCTGCCATGTACGCGAACTCACAGGAGGCGACTCACGAAGTTCGACCAGCCGCAGACCACATCGCACCAGCGGATTCAACAGGTCGGCGAGGGTCCAGTTGAATTCGATGTTGTCGCTGTCCTCTTCGTAGAGTGGACCCGTCTCCCAATACGTCTTCTTCATGGTGAGAGGTGAGCCTTCCCCATCCCATGGCCGCGTGAAGGGATGCACGTCATAGAATGCATAGTGACCTTCTGAACGAAGCACGCGATGAATCGACGCAAACACGGCGCTCGGATCAGAAATCCACACATAGAAACCATTGCTTGAAACAACCAGATCAAAGGACTCATCTTGTAATCCATGCAGATCGGCCGCATCGCTGCGATGGAAGGATATCTCAAGTCCCAACTCAGTGGCCCGCGCCCGAGCGACGTCCAGTTGTGCTTGCGAGATGTCGATGGATGTGACCTTGGCGCCGAGACCAGCGAGGGCAAAGGCGACATAGTTGTCACCGCTCCCTACGACGGCGACATCTATCTCCTTCAGATCGGGAAGGGCACCGCGTATCACTTCCAGCAGACCTCCTTCAAAGGCCAGCTCAGGCTCGGTGGTTAGACGCAGGAAGTGCTTGTCTTCTTCTCGCAGTCGGCGCCAATAGTCGGAGATCCTATCCCAGAAGTGCCGATTGGTCTCGTGTGTTTCGTTCATGCGTGCATCCAGTCCTATTGATTCCCGATGGACCCTGACGATTGACAGGTGACAAACACCGCCCATACATTCGACCTCGCTTTGAGGAAGCATCCAGTTCGCGGAAAGGGCCGTGCCCACCTCATGACAGATTGACGTCGATCCTTCGACCTTCTTTTCTGCCCGATCATGCGAACAACGGGCGCTACGCGAAAGGAAGGTTCTATGCCCTCCCTCCCAGTTCGTCCCGATCTCGACCAGTACAAGACTCAGGCCAAGGAGTTGCTCGCCGCTTGTGTAGCCGGTGATGAGCAGGCACTGGCACGTGTCGCGGATCATCGCAGTCGCAGTGAATCACCTATCCTCAGCGACACCCAACTGACGCTTGCCCGTGAACACGGCTTCGACAGCTGGCCGAAATTCAAGCGTGGTATTGAACTGACGCCTGAGCTTCGCGCCGCGCTGGATCCTGGCGACCCGGAACGTGCCCGCGAGATTCTCGCCGAGGCCCCGCAACTGGCCAATTGCATACCGTGGCCAACCCACCGACCCGACACATCCGCCATCGAGATCATCTCCACAGCCTGTGTCTGGCATCGGCCCCGCAAACACGAAGTCGCCCTGGCCCTGATTGCCGCCGGCGCTTCCTGCGACATCACCGTCGCTGCACGTGTCGGCGATATCGAGCGTGTCCGAGCTCTGCTGGACGCGGATCCTGACCAGATCGACCACCGCGATACACGTGGTCGCAGCGCCATGTATCGCGCCGGATGCGTCTACGGCAAGTTCAATGAAGGTGAAGCCGTCGTCGATCTACTCCTGGAACGAGGGGCGCTGCCTGACATTTTCGTTGCCTCCACCTTTGCCATGGCCGACAGCGTAGAGGAGTTGCTCAGCAAAGATCCGGACCTGGCAAAATCTGTCGACCCCGATGGCATGACGGCTTTGCACTGGGCCGTCCGACCCCGTCGTGGTGATGGCCCGGATGCCTCGATTCGCTTGACGAAGCTGCTTCTTGAAGCCGGTGCTGACGTGCACGCCACCGACCCCGCAGAAGATGACATGATGGCCCTTCATCATGTAGGGGAATGGGGTGCCGCCGGACCAGAACAAGCAGACTTGCTGCTGGAGTATGGCGCCGACGTGAATGCCAAGTGTGGTCTGGGTTGGACGCCTCTCGACTACGCCATCGATCGTTCCCGCGTGGACATCGCCGACTATCTGAAGTCAAAGGGTGGCAAAGAGTCGGGCGTGCGATAGCCCACAGTCGTTTGTAATCAGCAAGAGACCCTCCAGGGCGACGCCTTGGAGGGTCTTCCTGTTCTACCCATGTCGCATCCTGGTCACTCTGACCCGGCAGACTCGCCCATCTCTACGTGTCGATCTATGGATCTCATCAGCAGCGCGCAGGCCACAGCACCACACCCACCAACCACCAGAAATCCTGTCACGAAACCGTAAGCACCCAGCGCCAGGGCAGGTTCATCCAATCGGGCGACGCCGAGCAACACGGTACTCGTGGCAAAGACAGACCCCGCCGTCATCGAAATCATCGCTCCCACCTGCCAGACAGCCGACCGATCCGTAAGCTGCGAGCGCCGAACATCAAGTCGGATCGCCCCGAACAGCAGGGCAAACAGAACGAGCAGAGTCATCGCATCCGGCAGCACCGCCACAGAGCCGACCGTATCGTTGGCTGCCCAGCTTAGCTGCGCCGGCACGGCGCCGGCGAGGGCGCCAAGGAGCAGTTGTCTCTTCACGATTCAGATTCCTTCGTCATAGTGGCCAGACGGAAATGGATCTGTTCATCGCAACCCCGTCCGACCGTGTGAGATCGTTGGCCGGATGAAGGATAGATGTGATGGCCGATCTGGCGAACACCACTCCCTAGACCGTCGGTGCCCAGATCCGACTGTCACGGGCCTCGAGAAAGCCCTGGTTCGTCGCCTTCATCTTCCAGATCTCGACGGAGCGGAAGAGGGTGGGATCCCCATAGGAATAGGCGAGCAGTTCACGCGCTGCCTCGTATTCCAGGTATGTCGCCACGATCGCTTGACGTTCGTTGACGAAGACCTCCACGAGATATTTGTCGACGAAGAGGCGAATCTCCACATCCTCTTGCGGCGGCAATTCTGCCACCGCGAAGGGTGCATCCGTGTCGCCCACACGCAGCGTCCCCGTCTCCGGGCGGATCATCACCTCCAGACCGGCGTGATCTGCATCTGCGAACAGCTGCACACCGAAGCGTTTCCGTATCGCCTGTTCACGGCTGACTTCGATCCGAATCTCATACGCTTCAGACGCAAGTGTGGCGATGGGCGCTGTCGCTTCGTTGCCATGCGCCGCTTCTGGTGGTGTCACCATAAGATCCACCACCTTTTCAGGATCAGTACGCAGTGATTCCAACTCGCTGAGTGGTTTGATCCGCAGGGCGCCCGCAGAGTCGAGGCGTAACTCACGTGGCAAGGACTGCAGGGACAACGACCCCACGCCATCCAGCGTCGTCAGCCACGCCCACATGACGCGGCGACCATCTGGTGTCAGCACACTCTCCGGTGCAAAGAAGTCTCGGTACGTCGTCTGATAGATGGATTGGCCTGGACGGCGCCAATTCATGCGACCGTGTGATTCGGGTACGAAACACTCCGCTTCCGCATCCCAGTCACCCAGGTAGTATCTGCATCCCATGGGGTGAGAGATGCAAAGCAACATCCACTTGCCATCGATAGGGAAGAAATTCGGACAGGAGATGTCCTCGCCAATCGCCGCGTCTGGCATCTCGTGCTGCAGGAAGTCACCCACGACAGTCCAGTGGATCAGATCGTCAGACTTGATCAGTGGTTGCTCGCGGCCCCCGGAGATGGCGTAGTACGTATCACCAATCAGAAAACAATCTGGATCCCAATGAGCCATGTCCGCCGCTGCGCCATCCGCCGTCTTGGGCTCGACAGCGTAGGGTGTCTCCCAGGCGGACAGGTCATCGTCGCAGGCGAGGGCGATCTGATTCCAGCCAGATCCCTGGCCGTGATAGATTGCCGCCGGACGCCCCTGTTTGGTGATGAAGCCGGTGCCACTGAACATGCCGTGGCCCGTAAAGGCCGGTTGCAGCTTCGTCGTCTGCCATGTCCAGTGCAGCATATCCGGACTGGTCACGTGGGCGAACGAAAAGGATCGACCCTCTTGCCACGGATGTTGCAAGATGTAGTGCAGGTGATAGGTCCCATTGATGCAGAAGGCCGCATTGGGATCGCCGGGCGCACTCTCACCACCCGGGTGCATCAGGTGATAGTGCAGGACCCATTCATCGGCGACAGAGTCGTCTGTTGATAACGCTGCCAAGTTACGTGCTCGGTTGCTTCGATTGCGGTGTCATGGGTCTGTCCCCTCAGCTGCTGCCGTACCTCATGATCGAGGTTGGGCCTGGCGTTTCGGATCGTCGGGGAGAGGGAGAGGGGTGAATGACGTCTCCCTCTATCACGCACTCAAAAAGCAGAGGACCCAGTGACTCGAGGCAGTATCTCGAGGCACGAAAGTGAGGTATCAACCGATTATATCGAACAGTCCAAGACAAAGGAGACGTCCACCCCGACCCTCTCCCCGTCGATCCGAAACAAGAAGGGCGACCAGCCCTACTCTGACATCAACGGCGTATCATCCGTAGGCCGTGCCTCGAGCTTCTGATTCATGATCAGACGAGCGCAGGTGTTCCATCGCAGAATGGCGTCAGCATTGCCCTCAGGATGCGCCTCTTCAGCCTGCTCGAACCATTGCATCGCTTCAACGAGCAATTCATAGGCATCGAAGTTGGCACCAGGATAGGCCCGCGTCAGCCGCGCCTTCGCCTGACGCTCGTGAATGACGCCCGTGTAGTACAGACGGTCATAGTCGTTGGCCAGCCGGGGAATCAGCTCGAGGACAGCCTTGGAACTGACCTCCGTGCTAATGGCAAAAGAATCGGTCAGGGACAAAACCAGGCCGACCAGTGCGTCATGATTGTCCGGATCGATGGCGAGAATATCGTGGCAGATGCTCTGCGCCACTCGTGGTTCGTTCAACAGGCGATATCGTTCGACCCGCTCCAATGCAGCTGGAATCGCGTCGGCTTGAATCGACTTGAGCTCGAACATGTCTCTATCTCCTCCCGGGCGAAGGACGCGTCAGCGGCCCACGACCTTGTCCACTAGCTTGCGCAGAATGTCATAGTGCTCGTCGACGACTCGCTCCTTGAGCGGGATAATCGCATTGTCCGTGATCGTGATTCCTTCTGGACATACCGTCGTGCAACACTTCGTGATATTACAGTAGCCGACACCATAGTCGTCCTTGAGTTCGCCGCCTCGATCTTCCTGGTCCTGCGCATGCATCTCGAGGGCCGCGATGTAGACCAGATTCCGGGGCCCCACGAACTCCTCGTGCTTTTTGTGTTCACGCAGGACATGGCATGAGTCCTGACAAAGAAAACATTCGATGCACTTACGAAATTCCTGGACGCGGTCGGCGTCCTCCTGAAGGATTCGCCAACCATCCTCGGCGTCCTTATCGCGCGGATTAAACTTCGTAATCTTCTGCTTTGTTTCGTAATTCCATGAGACGTCTGTGACCAGATCGCGAATCGTCGGAAAAGTCTTCATCGGTTCGATGGTGATCACTTCGTCCGTGTTGAGTTCATCCATGCGGGTCATGCACATCAACTTCGGCATGCCGTTGATCTCGGCTGAGCACGAGCCACATTTCCCCGCTTTGCAGTTCCACCGCACGGCCAGATCATTTGCCTGATCGGCCTGAATGCGATGGATCACATCAAGCACGACCATACCTTCGTCGACTTCCGTTTCAAATTCCTGAAACTGCCCGCCCTCGGCGTCGCCTCGCCACAGACTGAATCGGACACCCATTACTTCGCCTCCTCATCGATAATCTGCTGCAACTCGTCTGGGATCGGGGCAAGTGGCAGTTGCTCGATCTGCATTTGGCCGTCCGTCCCCTGGCGAATGACGGTATTCACCTTGGCAAAGGCCTCGTCTTTGTCAGGATAGTCGTCGCGGAAGTGTCCACCGCGACTCTCCTTGCGTTCGATCGCCGCCAGGGTAATCGCCCGTGACACTGTAAGCAGATGTTTGAGATCTACCGATGTGTGCCAGCCAGGATTGTATTCCCGATTGCCAGGCACGGAAGCCGTCTTGGCTCGCTCCTCCAGACCGCTGACAACATCCAGCGCCTGCTGCATCTCAGACTCCTGCCGCGAGATACCGACCAGATTCTGCATCTGATCCTGTAGTTCATGTTGAATCGCGTAGGGTTGCTCCCCCTGCTCGCGCTCCAGAGGCGCCAGAGCGTCTTTTGCCAGCGCATCAATCTGCGTCTCATCGAGCTGGCCGGCTCCCTTTGATTGGGCGTAGGCGGCGGCATGTTCTCCGGCGCGTTTGCCAAACACAAGCAGGTCTGACAGCGAGTTTCCACCGAGTCGATTCGCCCCGTGGAGACCGGCAGCGCACTCCCCCGCCGCGAAAAGACCTTCCACCGTCGACATCTGCGATTCTGCATCTACGCGGATTCCACCCATCATGTAGTGCGTCGTCGGGCCCACCTCCATTGCCTCTGCCGTGATATCCACATTCGCAAGTTTGCTGAATTGGTGATACATGCTCGGTAACTTGCGTTTGATGTGTTCGGCGCCATCCTTCAGCCGTTCCTTGATCCAGGAAATGTCGAGATAGACACCGCCGTGTGGCGTCCCACGACCTTCGCGAATCTCGCGCACGATACAACGTGCCACGTGATCGCGCGTGAGCAATTCAGGAGGGCGACGCGCATCACGGTCACCGCAACAGTAGCGCCAACCTTCTTCTTCGTTGTCCGCCGTCTGATGTTTGTAGTTGTCGGGGATGTCATCGAACATGAAGCGTTTGCCTTCGCTGTTGCGCAGCACGCCACCTTCACCACGCACGCCCTCCGTGACCAGAATCCCCTGCACACTCAAGGGCCAGATCATACCCGTCGGGTGGAATTGTACGCACTCCATGTCGATCAGATCCGCGCCCGCATGATAGGCGAGCGAGTGTCCGTCACCGGTATACTCCCAACTGTTGCTCGTCACCTTGAAGGCACGACCGATGCCACCCGTCGCCAGGACGACGGCGGATGCATGGAACAGCTTGAAGCGACCACGCTCGCGTTCGTAGGCCAACGCGCCAATGACACGGTCTCCGTCCTTCAACAAGGACACGACCGTATGCTCCATGTGTACATCGATGCCCTGGTGAATACCGTGATCCTGCAATGTGCGGATCATCTCCAGCCCCGTGCGGTCACCGACATGCGCCAGGCGCGGGAATTTATGCCCACCAAAGTTGCGCTGCAGGATCCGTCCTTCCTTGGTGCGATCAAACAGAGCCCCCCAGGCCTCCAGTTCGCGCACGCGCTCCGGCGCTTCCTGGGCGTGCAGCTGAGCCATCCGGTGGTTGTTGATGTATTGGCCACCGCGCATCGTGTCAGCGAAGTGCACTTTCCAATTGTCGCGTTCGTCGACATTGGCCAGCGATGCCGCCAGACCACCCTCCGCCATCACTGTGTGGGCCTTACCCAGCAGTGACTTACACACCAGGCCGACGGACACTCCCGTCGACGCCGCCTCAATCGCTGCGCGCAGACCAGCACCACCGGCACCGATTACGAGCACATCGTGCTCTACCTTGTCGTATCCAACGCTCATTACAGGATCCTCCAATCCGTCCACACACCCATGGAGCACATCCGCACATACAGATCGGAGAAGCCCACCCAGAAGAGGGAAAACCAAGCGAAGTTCATATGTCGTCGATTCAAACAGCTGGCACATCCATAGAGCTTGTGCCGAATGGGCGCCTTTGAGATGGCGTCGATTCGGCCGCCGATCAGATGCCGGAAGGAGTGACAGCCAAAAGTGTAGGATCCAAGAAGAATGACATTGATCGTCAATACGATCGTGCCCACACCGATCCCGAAGGACTCATTCCCAGCGGCATCGGCAAACCACATCGCCTTCCACGCATCGTAGCCAAGGATGAAAATGAAGGGAATCGCCAGATACAGGAAGTAGCGATGGACGTTCTGCAGAATCAGCGGGAAGGAGTGTTCGCCCCGGTAGTCGTTACGCGGCTCGCCGACCAGACAGTTCGGTGGATCTGCCCAGAAGGCCTTGTAATAGGCGCCACGGTAGTAGTAGCACGTAAAACGAAAGCCCCCTGGAGCCCACAGAATCAGAAAGGCGGGTGAAAATGGCAGCCACATGGGCCACCATCCCGGCTTGGGCCCGAAAACCGCGTGGGCGGATTCGCCAAAAATCTCCGGCGAATAGAAGGGCGACAGATACGCGCCGTAGTGATAGTGGGCACCCTGAAAGGCGGCCCATGTTGAGTACGCGATGAAGGCGGACAGCCCGGCGAATGTGAGCAGCGGCTGTAGCCACCATGTATCCGGCCGCATCGTGGCACCGAAGCCGTCCTGTTTGAGGACGGGTAGGGGACTGGACATTAGAGTGACCTTAAGGAACGTGTGTGGAAGAGCGACAGAGCAAACCACGATAGCACCTTGCCCACGATCGGGCAAGTACCTGCAGAAGATGCTGTTAGCTCGGTTTTTCCGTTACTGAGAAATCACCGATCCCGTCTGCAGCGGATCGGCAGTGCTGGATGTCATTTCCTGAGTTGGCTGATCACATCCGCCGCCAGTCGACGCATCGACTGTGTTGCCAACTCATGCGACAGGGACCCCCACCGCATCCAGCACAGAACTTCTCCTACACCGATCTCTTGCAGCGTGCGCATGCGCTCGGTGACATAGGCCGTGTCGCCCGCCAAAACGCGACGCTCCAGCATCCCTTCCACCTCATCGGCGTCGACTGCCGGCAAATCCAGCGAGTGGAAGTCGCTCTCCTCCAGGGGCACGGGTCCCATGCCCGCCAGCGCCTTGGCCACCCGCATCGACCAAGCCGTAGAATCGCGGACAGTGTCCCTGGCCGTCTCCGCGTCATCGGCCATGTGAATCTGGCGCATCACACCCGGAGACTTCGCGCAGTCCTCGGCTTGTGCCTGCGTGATACTCCCCGCAGCCACCGCGAGCTCGAGGGTCTCCCGGTAGAGCACCAGACTGTCACGCACTTGCTCGTCGCCCCCAAGTAGCAGAATCCGGTGTCCCCTTTCCGCCACTGAACGCACACTGTCGGGATGGCCCGCTGTGATGGCGATAGGAGGATGCGGCTGTTGCAAGGGTTTTGGAAAGCTGGCCGCACCCTCCAGATCGAACAGCTCGCCGCGATGGGTCACCTGAGGCTGCGTCCACAGCTCCCGCACCAGATCCACGATCTCCCAGTGCGTGCCATGTCGAGTCTCGAAATCGGCACCCACCATGGAAAACTCGTAGGGCGAATAGCCGGCACCGAACCCGGCGATCACTCGCCCCCCGCTCAACTGGTCTACCATCGCCACCTGCTCTGCCAGGCGAACAGGATGGTGCATCGGTGTAATGTGGGCGGCAAAACCCAGGCGGATCCGTTGCGTGCGCGCAGCAATGGCCGCCGCTAGCACAGCCGGATTGCTAGACAACCCGTAGCGAGACCCATGGTGTTCGGTGAGCCAGCACGTGTCGAAGCCCAGTTCCTCCGCCAGCACCGCTTCGTTTAGCGTCTGCTGCAGCAGGTCCTGCGCCGTGAGCCCAGGTGGATGAGTCAATAGGTGAAAGGTGCCGAATCGCATAGGTCTCTCTCCTGGACGTCAGATCGTGTCAGGGTCTGCCATCACACGAAGGATTCCGAGTTGTCGTCGGGCATCACCATTTGCACCTGCCCCTTGCCAGTCACCGGCAGCCACGACCCATCTCGTGCTGGATTCTCGAATCGCGCGAACCATTCACCGAGATCCGTGCGCAGACCGTCGAGGGTATCGGTGTGGGCTTCATCCTCGACCAGATTCGTCGTCTCCCCTGGATCCCGTCGCAGATGATACAATTCGTGCGGCCCCTCCGGATAGCGGTGCACATACTTCCAGTCCGTGTCGCGGATCATGCGCACAGGACCATACTCGTCGAAGACCCTAGGATTTTCTACAACGATCGACCCATCCTGGTGCTTCCCATCCACGAGTGGGGTGGCAAAGGAGCGACCGGGGAGGTCCTGTGCAAGTGGATTGTCCATATCCAGCAACTCCAGCAGCGTCGGCAGGAAGTCGTAGTGGCTGACCAGACTTTCATTGACGACGCCTGCTGGAATTCGACCGGGACAGCGGGCCAGAAAAGGGACCTTCACAGCTTCTTCATACATGTTCATCGGATGCGTCCCGTTGCCCTTCCCCAGAATCCCATGGTGACCCATGCTGAAGCCATTGTCGCTGGTGAAGAACACGAGGGTTTCCTCAGTGATGCCCTGGGTCTCGAGTGTATCCAGTATCCGCGCGATCCCTTTATCCATCGCTGTAATCGTGGTGAAGTATCCTTGAATCGTTTCACGCCGTTGCTCTGCGGACGGATCCCAACCACCCCAGGGATGCGGTGGCAACACAGGCAGACTCGGAAAATCCTGATCAGCATAGTGCTGCCAGATCTCTGCTGGTTGCTCATGCTCGCGCCATGGCGCATGGGGAGCCGTGTAGTGGACGCTCAGACAGAATGGGTCGGCGTCGTGTGCATGGTCATTTACGAATGTCACGGCGCGGTCGGTGAAGAGGTCAGTCACATACTGCGACTGGTGTTCGAGTGCGTCGTCGTTGTCGAAGATGAAGTAGTCTGTGTAGCTGTCACCACCAAGCGAGTGGGCGCACCAGTAGTCATGGCTCTTCTGTCGTCGACCACTGTCACCCAGATGCCATTTGCCAGATAGACCACACAGATAGCCGTTGTCGGCCAACAGGTCGGTGAATGCCGTCAGCCCCGCCAGATACTCGATCGGTCGGTCCTTACCACACCAGGTGACCCCATCCTCCACGTCGATGTTTCCGGACTTGATCCAGTCGTGGATCCCATGGGAGGACGGTATCTGACCGGTCAGAAAACTCGCTCGTGCAGGCGAGCAGACCGGTGAGGCGCAGAAACAGTTGGAGAATCGCATGCCCTCAGCAGCCAACCGATCCAGCGCCGGCGTGTATAGTTCCGCAGTGCCCGCACAACCCATTGCCCACGGACCCTGATCGTCGGACATGATGATGAGGACGTTGGGCTTTTTCTTCGACTTTGCCATTCAGGACCTCCTCAGCCCGCCTGTGCACACGCAGAAAGGAATTCGGTATTTGCGGCACTGAAACCCAGTTGCGTTTCTGCCTCGCGGATAGCGAGTTCCGTCGCCATCAGTTCGTTCACTGTGTCCGGATACTCCACACCCATCGTCGCATCACGCAGAAGGATGAGGTTGTAGCCTCGTGCCGCCATTGCCCGCATCCCATAGTTGCGGCCCAGAATGCACCAGTTGGTTGCAAACCCTGCGTAGATCAGATGCACGATGCCACGCTTCTCGCAAAGCTCGTGCAATTGGTCGCCTGTCTCCAACAGTTCTTCGTTATCACGCACATCGATCAGTGGCGACATGCCGATCTCCACATCCGGGACACCCGGTGGCTGCGCCCGTGGACCTCGGAACGCCTCGTCCGCGCCCTGCCGTGCGCGAAACTGCGCCGGCGGCCATGTCGGTGGTTGACCGGAATCAACAGGACGATGCCGTGCCATATGCTCGGGATAGGAGGGCGTCACTCGCGGGCTTGGTGCGTGAATGATCGTCAGAGCCGCCGCACGTGACGCCTCAAGGACCGGCACCACCGCCTCACGCATGATCTGTTCGGCTCGTTCCAGCCAACTGAGGATGAAGTGGTTGTCCCATGTGTCGACAAGCACAAGCGCCGTCTGTTTGATCGGCAGCGACATCTTCGTTTCCCGACGGATGAAGTGTTCCTCTCGATACGGGAGTCCCTCCCTTGGAGAGTCCTGGAAGTAGCGCACCTTCAGATCCAGCGATCGCGTCATGTTCCTCTCCTGGTCTTTGCATCCAATGGCCCATCGTTGCTTTGTTTCTCACCAATGCAACCGAAAACCAGTGCAACAGGGCAAACCCCCACACGCATGAGTGCATCCACTTTGACGAAGTGACAGGGGTGCCGAGATGTAACGGAAGCGGCCGATCAAGGTCTTACTCCCTGTACTTCCGCCTCGTTCTGTCCAACAACCTGGGAAACCATGGGCAAGCAGAGCAAACGACGATCAAGACCAAGGCACCGCGGCACCCAGGCGCGGGCCAATGCCGATCTCGATACCCACATCGCTTCCCTCGGACTGAAAACCGTCGGTGAGTATCAGCGTTGGTGTCGGAATCATGGGTTTACGGGGGCCCTGACAAAAGATTGGCGCGAGCGTCGGCAGGAAAGAGACGCCGCCAGTCGCGATACCGTCGCCGGCAACACTCAGGCGCTCCTCAAAGAGCACGTTGAAGCCATGGGTCTTGGTGACACTCAGACCTACCAACAGTGGTGCCGCGATCATGACATGAGCGACGCCCTGCACAAGGGCAGGCGGCAGCGCCAGAAAGAGATCGAGTTATCGCGTGAATTGGCCAGTCGCCAGGCCTTGCGACGCGTCCGCCGGCTCACACGTCGACCGCACGAGACGATCGAGGCGCTGTTTGCCAATCAGATCGACACAACCGATCTCAAACCCGCCTGGCTGGGTCACGTTGCCCAATTGCTTGAACAAGGCACCGACGACGGCACACGTGATGCCTTTCGACGACTGCTGCTACATGCCGAGCGCATGCGGGCCGATCTTTTCAGCCTCGATCCGGCGTTGGCTCGATTCGGCGAAGCCGCTGACAACCGCTGGATGGCTGGACTCCTGCGGATCGCTCGCCTTCACGAGCACTGGCAACGACCGCTGGAAGATTGGCGACCCCAGGGACACAGTGCGCGGCGACATTTTCCCGCCTTGCTGAGACATTTGCTCGCTCAGTATGCAGTACCAGATTTCGTCGACACCCTCTTTCTGCAACCCGACCATGAAACACCTGCCAACGCAGTCGCTTGGTTCTTGCACATGGCGACCGGTGGCAATCTTCGCGTGGCACCCGATCTGCCCATAGATCTCACCAAACGCATGGCCCACGAGACTCTGCAAGCACCGTCGCACTTCACCTTCGTCGAAGCTCTGCGTTACGGGCAAGTCATCGGCCAGGGAAGCGGAGCGCCCCTTGTTGAGGCCATCATTGCCACACGACTCGGAAGATCCTTTGAGCACGAGGAGTTCTGGTCCAGCGTCATTCACTGGTTAACGAAACATCCCATGATCGACCTGGACCTTGTTGATCCCATTGTCGAATACATCCAGCTGCAGAAGTACACCCCGCAGCAGACCGGGGATCCACAGGAACCCAACTTCTCCATGAAGAGCCGCAGCGTGAACAAATTGCTGGATCTCGTGGAGGCGTGGCAGACACGCCTGTCCCGCGAGAGTCGCATACCCGCCACACGCTGGCAACGATCGCAAATCGGTGAGCTGCAGGAAAAGACGACGGACAAGAAGGGTTTCGAACTCACGTGGAGCGTGCGCGAACTGACGACGACTTCTGAACTGGTCGCCGAAGGCCGTGCCTTGAGCCACTGTGTGCGCTCCTATGCCACCGGCTGCCGCTCCGGTCGCCACGCAGTCTTCTCCGTACAACTCGCCGTCGACGACGAACGCCCGATGCGCCTCATGACGATCGCCGTGAGTCCCAAGACAAGAGTCATCAGCCAGATGCGCGGCCGCTTCAACGCCCAGCCAACGGGCAAACAGCCGGGAGGCGCAAGGAAGCGCTCGCTCAAGGCAGACTACAGACTCGACCTGCGCGCCTCCCGCGCCGTAGTACACCGGTGGATGGAAGCCGAAGGCGTCCGACGCGGCGCCAACACCTGATTCGCCGACCCGAGCCTCTCGCCGCCCGACCCCTGCCAAGCAGACAGTTGCCCCACATCCTTAACAAGCCGACTCTATCCTTAGGACCATTAACCCGAGGGGAAGTCAGGCCATGAGCAAGCGCAGTGTCGAGAAATCCTGGGAGCTCCACGAGCGCGCGATCAAGGTCGTGCCCATGGCGACTCAGACCCACAGCAAGGCCCCACGCCAGGCCCTGCGCGAAGTGGAGCCCTGCTTCCTCGTTCGTGGCGACGGTTGTCGCGTGTGGGACGTCGACGGCAACGAGTATATCGACTTCCGCAATGGCCTTGGACCCGTCAGCCTGGGGTACGCGTATCCATCAGTAAATGAAGCCGTCGCAAGACAGTTGCAGGATGGCGTCGTCTTCAGCTATTCCCATCCTCTCGAGGTGGAAATCGCCGAACGCCTCGTCGACATCATCCCCTGTGCCGAGCGCGTGCGCTTTCTCAAGACGGGCGGTGAGGCCATGGCTGCCACCCATCGTCTAGCCCGCGGCTTCACCGGACGTGATCACATTCTCACGTGTGGTTATCACGGCTGGGTGAATAGCATGGGCAAGGGGGTACCGACGCCAACGAAGTCGACCTATACCGCTTTGCCATGGGGAAATATCGACGCCTTTCAGACCGCGATCGATGCCCAGGGCGCCGACAATATTGCCGCCATCTCCGTCGCCTGCGACTACGCTGGCGTGGAACAAGGTCATCAGTTCTTGCCCGCACTGCGCACCATGTGTGATCGGATCGGTGCCGTGCTCATTTTCGACGAAATCGTGATGGGCTTTCGATTGCGGCGCGCTGGAGCGCAGGAATACTTCGGCGTGACGCCCGATTTGGCGGTCTTCGCCAAAGGCATCTCCAATGGGGTCCCCCTGTCGACCTACCTGGGTCGTGCAGACATCATGGATGCAGTGGAGAAAGTTGTGATCAGTTCCACCTTCGGTGGTGACACACTTGGACTGGCCGCAGCCGGAGCCGTTCTCGATATCTATGAGCAGGAGGATGTGATCGGCGAATTGTGGGCTCGCGGTGAGCAACTGCACACCGGTTTCGCCGCCCTCGCCGAGTCACAAGGTGTCGAGGCCAATTTCGCCGGGCTGCCACCAGTGGGTATGCTGCAATTGCCCGACGGAGTGGATCGCCTGCAGTTCGAAGGTGCTTGCCTGAATCGTGGCGTGATCACTTTCAGTGTCTACTATCCAAGTTATTCCCATTCGGAAGCAGATATCGACGAAGCGCTTGGCGCCATGGGTGCAGCTCTGCAGCAAATAATGTCCGACCCAGCATGAGCGACGAAGCATCCGACGGTTCGACCTGGGCCACAACGGGTGGCTGGCCGGATGCCGGTTCTGCTGTCACTGCCACCGAACCAGCGCACGAGCATCAGCCGATCGGCCGTGGCCCCTTCGAGTCGACCCTCTTCGATAACGACCTCTCGCCCCTGCGCTACGTCTTCCGCGTCTGGCCCATCGCCACGGTACCGACGCTTGGTATAGCCACCATCCTGGCTCTTGCAAGCCAGCTGTTTGGCTATGAACAGCTCTTCGATCAGAAGCAGTGGGAATTCAATCTCGATTCGCCCTACTTGCTCTTTGCCGAAATCGTCGTTGGCGCGCCACTGCTGGAAACCATGCTCATGGCCCCCCTGCTGGCCTTCCTGCGCCGCTTTGTTCGGCGTCGATGGTATGTGATCTGTGCCTCTGCCTTCGTCTGGGCGATCATGCATTCCCTCAGCGTCGCCATCTGGGGGGTGTGCATCTTCTGGACCTTCGTCGTCTTCTCCGCCGCCTTCGAGGCCTGGCGACCCCGTGGGTTCTGGTACGCCTACTTCGTCACCGCCGGCATCCATGCATTGAACAATGCCCTTGCCGGTATCGGCCTGCTGCTTCCTCAGCCCTGACGCATCGCGTCAACGGGATTCGCCCTCGCTCCACGAATCGACTGCACACTCACCGCCAATAAGGCCGCCGTTACAGCGATAGAACCACCGAGGACGAAGAGCATCATCACCCAGGGACTGAGAATTGATAGGGAAGTCGGTACCTGTTTACCGGACGGACTCCGGTTCAGCCTCATCTGCTGTCATCACAGTCGGCATGCGCCACACCTTTCCTTCGCGATTGCAGAAGTAGAGATGCGACACCGAGAACTCATCGGGATTCCCGTCAGCCCAGAAACCGTAGAATCCTTCGTGTGCATTCACCGGTCGGCGTGCATAGGCGTGGTTGTTGACGGATCCTGACGTCAACCGATCGGCGAGTCGCCAACTCCAACCATCATCCTCACTGATCCACATCGCCATTTCGCCACCCGTTCCCCAGTGTTGGGGACCCGGTTCGGTGGGCGCCACGATGCGCCAGTCCTGGTCGGTGATATACAGTGATCCCATGTCGTAGTTGTGGGTCGTATCGGTCACGGGAGTCAGTTGCCACCCCTCCGGCTGCCAGCGCGCCAATGTCCATGTGCGCGGGTTGCCCATCGGTCCTGGTCGATGGTCTGCGCTGGTAATAACGAGGATGACGGGATTCCCATCGGCGTCGACACTGATGTCTTTCATGTAGACCAGCCGATTCTCGCTGGCGAAGTCAACCACTCGTGCCGGTGTGTCCGGCGCTGTCAGCGGCAGGTCTCCCTTCAGATCATGCCCTGCTGCGGTGCGCCAACTAGCGCCCAGATCGTCCGTTTCCAGATAGAACAGATCTGTCCGATTGTCCGGATGACCTTCGGGGTGGCGATTAAAAGCCGTGATGACTTTCTGCTGTGCTGATCCGCCTCCGACACCGGACAGACCACTGACACCACCTTCCGGAAGCCGCCTCGAAACCTGGTAGTGGCCCTCCATACCCGCCAGCTTCTCATCATCTGACCAGGTCACTCCGTCCTGCGAGCGACTCCAGTATAACTCCCGGACACCCGTGTATTTCGTGAACAGATGCAGGAATCCCTCGCCTGCGATCCACCAGGGTTGCGGGTAGGTCAGTTCCCCCTCCAGGACCAGTTCGAAACCATCTTCGATCGAGTGTGGCGAGCAACTCCGATAGATGAATCCTGGACGCCGCTGCCCGCGTCCCGAGACAAAGACCCAGAGATATCCATCCTCATCGAGGGCGATACTCGGATTGTCATGGGGGTCATCCACCGTCTCTTTGTCATGCACAACCAGAGGCCGACAAAGACGATGACTGCCATGATCGTAGGCGCCGATCATCGCCAGTAGATGCCGACGATGATCCCGCGCCCCGCCATATACGAAGAAGGTTTTCTCTACGACCTCATCGTAGATCGCCAGAGGACAGTGCTTGGCTGTATACGTCCCAAGCCCACCAGAGTATTTGTCACCATGAGGAGACTTCTCATCCCCCGTTGGCGCAAACTGTCCCAACGTAAACCAGATCCCATGATACCCATCCAGCCGTTCCACTTGCTCACCTCAGGGTCTCGACTTCGTGGTTCACTCAAGCCGATTAAATCGGCAGACGCGTTCCTATGATTCAGCCTTCTGCAACGACTGAATTCGACAGCGTCCCGATCCCTTCGATATCGATCACAATCTCATCCCCGGGGTGAATATCGCCGACACCTGACGGCGTGCCTGTGATGATGATATCTCCGGGCAACAGCGTGATGGCGGCACTCATGTATTCGATCAACTGTGGTACGGGGAAGATCAGATCCGATGTCGATGACGACTGCTTCACATCACCATTCACGCGGGTCGTGAGCTGAAGGTCTGATGGATCCAGGTCGGTGACGATACAGGGCCCCAGGGGCTTGAACGTGTCATACCCCTTGCAGATCAACATGCAGCCATTGGCCATTTCTTTCTTCTGGATCACGCGCTCCGAAACATCATTGGCAATCGTATAGCCCAGCACATAGTCCAGCGCATTGGCAGCGGACACGCGCCGCGCCGGCCGACCGATTACGACACCCAGCTCACCTTCAAAATGAATGACCTGACCCTCACGTGGATAGACGATGTCATCACCCTGCCCGACAATCGCCGTCGATGGCAGATGAAAGAGCATCGGCTGCTCAGGTGCCGGCAGATTGCTCTCCTCGGCGTGCTTCATGTAGTTGAGACCCACACCAATCAGTCGTGCCCCCGTGTCAATTGGTGCCAGCAACTTCACCGACGCCAGCGCCCGCTTCTCCCCCGTGGGCTGCAGTCCGTCAAAGGGTGAATCCGCCAGCAAGTCGACTGTCTCATCATCGACGAGCAACCCCCAACTGTCACCAGCCTCACCATCTCGTACCCGAACAATCCGTTGTGTTGCCATTCCGTATCTATCCTCTGTTAAGATCAGCGTCTGTTAGCTGTGGCATGTTCTCGTTTCACTCTCTGTCAGATTTCACTCACTGTCAGATTTAGCGGCTGGATAGCCCGCCCCTTCTTTTCTCTAGTCAGTTGAGTTGCAAGCGCCAGCGCCGATGGTCCACCGAGCCCGGAGTCGGCATCGGCATCGGCATCGCGCCGTCCATACCCCGCCTGCGCTACCAGAGGACTCAGAGCCCGCAGGGCTCGACAACCAGCTATCAAATCAACCGCAGTGATTCGCAACAGAACAAGGCGCGGAGCCGACGTAGGCTCGGCGGACCAACGGCGCTCGACGTCTACAACTCGACGGGCTGCCCGCTTTGTCCAGACTCATACGCAGCAACCACAACAGCCAACGTCTGCCGTGACGCGGCAGCCGTCATCGCCTCAGGCACATCCGTGTCATGATGGATGGCATCGAGGAATTCCTGCACCAGCGGTGGAAAGCCCAACTCATCACGGCCTTCTTCTTCCACTTCGACCTCTTCCCATCGACCTCGATCATGCGAGTAAATACGCAGCGGTGACTCTCCGCCGACGCGCAGCTGGCCGCGACTGCCGAAAATCTCGTCCGCCCGGATCGAACCGGCCGGGGCGCACCATCCTACTTGAATCGACGTGGTCGCACCACTGTCGTGCTCGATCAGGACCACCGCCGTATCCTCGACCTCGATATCACTGGCATGTCTTCCGATACGGGCGAAGACTCGTGTGGGCGCGCCGGCAATGTCGATCGCCTTGTACACCTGGTGATAGCCATTGTCGATGAGCGGTCCACCTCCACCGGCGCCAGATTGTGTACGCCAGTCTTGATTGATGCCGCGACCGCTGACATGGCGGGCGCTGAATCCCTCTGAACGCACGAAGAATATGTCACCGAGATCTCCCGCTTCGACTACGCGCCGTACCGCCCGATGTCCCGCCGACCACAGCTGATTGTGACTGATCGCCACCTTGCGACCGGCCGCCGTAGCGGCCGCCATGATTCGATCCGCCTCTTCCAGCGTCGTGGAGATCGGTTTTTCCAACAATACATGAGCGCCCGCCTGCAATGCAGCCATGGCCTGCTCTACGTGCAGGTCATGGGGTGTGCAGATGTGGACCAGATCGAGCTCCGCATTGGCGAGCATGGCCTCCACGTCGGTGTGGCGGTCGTCCTCGGGTACATTGTAGAGTTCGCCGAGTTCGGCGAGGCGATCTGTCGACGTGTCCGCCAAGGCGGCCAGGGTGACCCCCTTCAGAGTGTTCAGTACAGGTGCGTGGCGTCGCTCGGCGATCCCACCACATCCAATAATTCCAGCTCGTAGCATTCGTTGGTTCCCCTCAGACCCGCTCGACACCCGCTGCAGCAAAGGCGCCGGTGAGTGCATCGTAAGATGTGCGTGCCGCCGCCTCGACATCATAACCGTCCTGGCCCCATACATGTTTGCTGACCTCGAGGGTGATGAAGTCATCCCACCCCGCCGCGTCCATCGCCTTCACGTACGCAACGCTGTCCAGATCTCCCTGACCTAGCAGCAACAGATCAAAGCTGCCGTCTTCGTGTTTCCGCGCATCCGTGATATGGGTGTGTTCAGTGATCGGTAGCAGACACTCGACGGCCTCTGCTTCCTTTTCGCCCGACAGATAGAAGTGGACGACGTCGAAGTGCAAGCGAATCCGCGGGCTGCTGACGCTGTGAATCACATGCAAGGCACGCTCAGAGCGATCGACTGCAGCGCCGCAATGGGCTTCGGCAGCGAGGATAAAGCCCTCCTCTGCAGCCAATTTGTCGTAATCACCGAGGGTATTGATGATGCGATCTCGCTCTGATTCCCAGTCTGCACTCTTACCACCGATACCCATCGAAACGATGGGCGGTTCCGCCATACCCAGGTCCCGTGCCAGTTGCACACAGCGTCGCATGTGCTCGAGTCCGCGCTGATGCTGTTCCTCGTCCCTTGGCAGTAGGTGGCCCATCACCATCAACGCAGGAATACCCAGACGAAGATCAACGAGCAATTCACGCAACTGATGCCGTCTCGTGGCATCCTGCTCTTCGGGCATCGACAACACATGTTCCGGACCAACGCAAATCTCGACACCATCGAAGCCAATATCCTTCAGCATTGGAGCCGCTTCCTCCAATGGCGTATTCGGCATCGCATAGGTGCCGTAAGCAATGAGCAACGTGGAGTCCTTTAGAAAAGGTTGTAGCTGACGCCGAAAGCGGTCGTCTGCTTCAGTTGCAATTCGTCACTGGCTGTCGGGTCGTCCAGTAGCTGCAGGTTCACATTCAGATTGATGTGATCACTGAGCTTGACCGTCAGTGTCGCGTCATTGCCGATGGATCGATCCCCGACCTCATTCAGGGGCACAAAGATCTCCAGTTTGGACGTCAGCAGAATATTGTCGGCGAGTGGCCAGTTGACATCCGTCACCGATTCCAGACCGCCATCCCAGCGCAGTTTCTCGATCTTCGTCGTTGCATCGTCGTCTGAATAGCCGTTGAAGTCACGTGTCATGATCTGGCGCAGGGCAGCACCCAGGCGTGTGGATACCTGCTCGGATAGCTTGGCTGCGGCACCCGCCGATTGCGTGAAATAGGCTGGGTCGAAAAGACCCGACACGGCCGTCTTTGTCTCACCATCGTAGATGTGGCCACGAAAGGCTTGAGTCTTCAGCGTCGTCTTCACATAGGGGTCGACGACGAAATCCAGTTTCATCGTTAATGCCGACTCCACTTCGACGCGATCGACTGTTTTTCGAATGTCCTGGTCGCCGAGCTTGTTTTGGCCAAAAGCGAACTTGTAGGAAGTCGCCCAAACATTCGCCTCTGTGTCCCGCTGTGAGGTGCCATTGAAGCTAAAGCCCCAAGCAAAGGCATCATCACCTCCCGCTGCCCAGTCCTTCAGTGCCACCTGGTTGGCTGTCACATCTGCTACCAGCTGGTGTGTCCACGGTGACGCGGGCTCTGCAGCGGCCTGAGCTTCTTCTTCCTGCGCCAACAAAGTCGTTGCACACAACGACAGGCTCAACAGCAGCAAGTACCGGGCAATCAAGTTCACAGACTTTTCTCCTCAAACACTCCGCAGTGCAGCATGGATGCACCGAAGTATGGGTTCATGATGTGACCATCTCGTTGGATCCAATGACCCCCTTCGTAATCGAAGGCCATGGGACAATAGGCGAGGGCCATGCCGTCCGGCAGGGGTAGCTCTTGCACAGCTGTAGATAGTGGTTTGAGCGCCACTCGCACAGACGCCAGGTCAGGAGCGTCTGCTGCAACCTGCACCAACACCTTCAGCTCGGTGTCGCTTGCGGCTGCCATGCTCACAAATGCACGGTGAGCCTCCTCGAAGCGGTCGTGTGCCAGCGCATCTGTCGCCTGCAGATAGTGTTTCATCGGGCCATCGGCCAAATCGTCAAAGGCCGTCCCATCGTAGACGATGTCAGAGGCGGGCGGTGGAATCCGTGAAGCGGCCTCCTCTTCACTGGAACAGCCGGTCAGATTCAACATGACCAAGCAGGCGCCCAGGCTGGCTCCAGCCATGAACCTTGCTCTAACCATCAACACGGGGCGATCAGTTCGTCGTCGCATCATAGGGCCTCTGCGAAGGGGAATGTGCCTGCGTAGCCACGCGATCGTGACACGAACCAGGCCCCTTCGTGCATGGGTGTGCATTGATAGTGGCAGACCACATTCGATCGATCCATATCGTCCCGTTCCTTGGCGCCCTGGTGGGGGATATGACTCAGAAACACGACGCAGTCCCCAGCCTGGGGATACAGGATCACGTGCTCCTGCTCCTGGCACCACTGCTCAAAGGCCGGCCGGTCCATCGGTGGCGTCAGATGCGGTGGCTCTGCAAGGTGTCCCTGTTTGATGAACTTGAGGTGCCCGTCCCCCGGATTGTTGTCCTGCAGATAGTAGGTAGTATTCACACCCACTGGCTGCGTCGCCAACCGATAGGACTCGATCTTTCGTCGCTCTTCCCAGTAGCCGTAGAAATCCATGTGCCATTCCTGCAGATACGCACCGGGATTGATATGTGCCCGGTAGCTGCGCAGCTGGCACTGAGGCCCCATCATCCCCTCGAGATAGGGCCGGATACTCGGGTGGCCAACGAGAGGGGCAAAGGTTTCAGGTTCACGATCCAGCAGGCTGTCGAACCACATATTGCCCACCGAATTGAGACCCTCCTCCCATCCCATTTTTCGTGCGTGATCGACTCGGCCACGCACCTGGGCAACCTCGTCGGGCGAAAGGGCGCCTTTCACGAGCAGAAATCCATCCACTTCCAGCTGATCCAGCTTCTTATCGAGATCCGACACGTTCTTTGCGTTCCTTCCTGGCTGAAATGAAATGGGTAATATACGCCGGGCTTGGTGACTAAGCTTGCCGAACCAGACGCGCGTAGACACTGAACAGGACGACCCCTGCCGCGGTCAGCGCCGCGCCGAGCAGAAAAATAGGCTGATAGCCGACCTCGGTGATGAAGTAGCCACCGCCGCTGGCCAGGGCTGACCAGGAGAGGGCAACGGACATCATGTAAGCACCCGACATGACCGGTCGCCAGTCGGGATGCACCAGCTCCTGCTGATAGACTGTGATCGCCGGAAAGGCGATCGCCGACAGTGCCGTGACCGTCACCGCCCCGATGGAAGCCATCAGCCAATGTCCGGACAGGCCCAGCAACAGCGCGCCCAGCACGACACCCGCTGCTGACAGGGCAAAGGTTCGATCGTATCCCAGACGTGCCGAAAGGGGCGCCAGCATCAGGCCCGCCGGTGCTGCCAGCAATTGTCCTATGGCCAGAACCGACCCGATGCGGGACGTGGAGACACCAAGTTCCTGGTCCATATAGAGATTGAAGAAGCTCATCGACACGGACATGGCCGCGATGTAGAGCAACCCCACACCCACCATGGTGAGTATGGGACCGAAGGGAAACACCGTTGGATCACCAGGGACTACCGCAGGCTCAGGATGGGCTGCTGGATTGGCTGCAGCATTTGCCGATGTGTTCATTGTCGCGCCGCTGGGCAGGGTCCCTGTCCCAATCCGTTCGGGGATCTCAGCCTTTTCTTCCTGGGTCCTGAGCAAGGCGATCCATCCCGGCAGTAGCAGGCAGCCGCCTAACAACAGGGGCACCAGAAATGTGACGGGGTCGGTTTCATGCGTCTCAAGAATCGTCGCCGTCCAGATGGGAAGCACGCCCCCCGCCAATGCCCCAAGAAAACCGGCGAGGGGGACCACGGCGCCACGGGCAGCGAAAACGAAACGCCGTTCCTCTTCTCCCGTTGTTTCCATGAGGAAGGGATTCGCATTCACGATGTAGAAAGAATTGCCGAATTCGCGCAGCGCGCAGCAGGTCAACAGCCACGCCGAACGCCAGGCCACAGGAACCACGGCGGCCATCGACAGCACGATGAGACCCATCATCAGAAAGAGATATCCACCGATCATGGATCGGCGCGGCCCCAGTCTTCGCCCCATGATACCGGCTGGCAGCGAGGACACAGCGAAGGAGGCCGCGCCCGTCGCGATAAACAGGCCAATAAAAGCCTCGTCGTATCCGAGGCGAGCCAGAAACAAATTGGCCAGCAAGAAGTAGACACCGGAATAGGTGAAACCAGCGAGGGTCGCCGATAACAGAAAGCGTCGAGCATTGCCACTGAATAGCGGCCACGCCTCGACGAAGTCGCGGATCATCCGCGGGAGGGCTCGCTCATCTCTTCACGAGCTTTGGCTGAAAGTGCCGCTAGGTGGCCATCGTTCTGCATGCCTTGCTCAAGGTGCACGAGCCGTTGCTCATCAGCGGTGGCCATCATCGTTTCCCCATACATGCGATCACTCCAGAAGCGTGCAATACCGGAGATGTAGTCACGCCAAATCTGCAGATCTTCTGCGGCGAAACGCTGCGTGCAATTGATGGTGAACATGCGACGACGACCACTGCCGCCAAAGGCTGCGTGTTTCAGATTGTGGTTGAAGACGGCAATGTCACCGGGCTTGGTCACCAGCGCCTGCGCCGGTACCTGGCGGCCTTCGATGCCCCATCGGCCATCGATATCCCTCACATGCTCCTGTAACGTCTCTGCATACGTATCCTGTGCGACGTGAGACCCGGGAATCACCCGCAGGCAGCCTGTGTCCGCATCGAGCTCATCGAGATAGAACGCGATCTTGACGTATCGGTGCGACGTCTGCTTGAAGCCGTCCGAATGCCACTGGGTGTCCCCGGCATAGTAGTTGCCGTCGGAGCTGGCATAGTTGTAGTCGTCTCCCAGCAGGTCACACAGCAGACCGTTGATGCGCTCGTCGTCGAGCAGGGCACACAAGCGCGGGTGTTGATCGACAAAAGGTACGATGCAAGAGCGACGCGTTTCATCGTGCGCGGCACCATGATGTCCACCCCCACGCTCTGCCCATACTTGCTCGAAGGCATCGATGATTTCGTCGATGACGTCTGCCAGCAAGCCAGGCAGTGCCAGATAACCGAAGGTCTCGAAGAAGTGTTCTTGGGCTGGCGTGAGCAGGCGAGCCATGGTGTATCTCCGTGAGGCAAACGTGAAGTCAGTGGCTGTGTCGCGGAATTGAGTCTTGATGAAGATTCGCTTCCTGAGACGCGCAAAGGTAGGCAATCAGGGCAGTGGCGAAATGCTGCCGACACAAGCGTCTTCAGTCAAAGCGCACGCCGTTGCGATTCGTCGCATGTGCCCGTACAATGGCGCCTTCGACCCAATCGGTCACCCGTTCACCATACGTGCTCGCATACCGGAGACAATCGATGATGTCTGCCCTCTCACTAACTCCTGGCGAAGCCAGCGATGTCGGTCTCGATGCAGATCAGCTCAACGTAGCCACCGACCTGCTCGCTGGACATGTCGATGCTGGCGACTTCTCTGCAGCGAGTCTCTTCGTCGCTCGCAAGGGACGTAGTGTTCTATCTCGCGGCTTCGGCACCCTTCGGCCCGAAGCGGGTTCTGCCGCAGTCGAGGCAGATTCGATTTTTCTTCTCGCCTCGATCACCAAGCCCGTCACTGCATGTGCTTTGATGCAACTCGTCGACAAGGGACTTATCTCCCTCGACGATCCGGTTCAGCAACATCTGCCAGAATTCACCGGCTGGGATAAGGGTCAAATCACGGTGCGGCAGATCCTGTCGCATATCTCCGGGATGCCTGACATGCTGCCCGAGAACACCGAGTTGCGGCGGGCGCACCGACCCATGTCTGCCTTCGTCCAGGGCGCCTTGCATACGAATCTGCTGTACTTGCCTGGAACGGACTTCTCCTATCAGAGCAAGGGCATCCTCCTGGCAGCCGAGATCGTCGAACGCATCACGGGCCAGCGACTGCGCGATGTCGAGAAGGCGGGGATCTTTCAACCCCTGGGTATGCATCGCAGTTGCCTGGGTATCGATGATTTCGACATCAGCGACACCGTATGGGTCGGCACCTCCATGGATGAATCAAAGGACGCGCAGCACTGGGGCGCCAACAGCGCTTATTGGCGCGACTTCGGCTGCCCCTGGGGCGGAATGAATTCCACCGGCCCGGACCTGGGCGCTCTATTACAGTGTATGCTCAATGGCGGTGCCTATGGCGATCAGCGTGTCTTGTCGCAGGCCGCCGCCCGGGCGATGGTCACCAATCAGAACCCGGCCCATCTAAATGCGCCCTGGGGTGTCGGTTGGGCTCTGCGCGACTCGAAGGTCTGGGCTTTCTTCGGCGAGCAGGTCTCAGCACGCACCTTTGGCCATGTCGGTGCCACAGGCACTGTTGCCTGGGCCGACCCCGAGAGTGAGTTGATCTGCGTTTGTCTGACGAATGTGAAGATTCAGGGCGGCTCGCTGTTGCGACGTGTCAGCAATGCCGTCGCCGCTGCCGTGGTCGACTGACCCCGGATGGCGACGCTCCCAGTAAAGACCCTCGGTCGTAGTGGTATTCAAGCGACAACCCTCGGCGTCGGTGGTTATCTCGGTCTGTTACATGACGATGACGATCCCGACCACGCCATAGACGCCGCTGTCGCCGCCGTGCAGCGGGCGATCGAACTGGGTATCCGTTATTTCGATACCTCCCCCGCCTATGGGGGTGGCCTCGCCGAAAAGCACCTGGGTGCGGGCCTGGATTCACTGGATCCACAGATGCGGCAGCAGTTGACGATCTCGACGAAGGTCGGCACCCATCCGCAGCGACCACACCAATACGGAACCGATGACATCCGCTGGTGTTACCAAAACAGTCGAGAGCTGCTGGGGCCCATCGACATCGTCTTCGTCCATGATCCAACCTCGGATCAGCATATGGACACCATCCTGGGAGCAGGTGGTGCCTTCGAATATCTCGAACAACTACGGGATGCTGGTGAGATTCGTGGCATCGGTCTGGGCAATCGGACACATCGCTGGCTGCGTCGCGTCATCGACTCCACGCGGGCAGATCTCATCCTGCCATCCTACGATTATCACCCGATTCGACAGTCCGTCACCCCCTTGCTCGACCACGCCACCGCAGCGAATGTGGGTGTCGTGAATGGCTCACCCTACCAGTCCGGACTACTGGCTGGCATCGATCTGGAGCAGGCGGCTTTGAGCCGAGCCGGCGATGCCGACTTCGAGCGGGCGCGTCAGATTTATGCGTGGTGTGCAGAGCGTGAGGTAGAGGTTGGCGCCATTGCCGTGCAATATAGTCTGCGCGAAACCCGTATCGGGGCGACCCTCGTCGGCCCACGAACGGTGGACGAAGTCGAAGCGAATGTGCGCCACGCAACGACGCCGATTGCCGCTCACCTATGGGGCGAACTCGACGACTTCCTCGCCGGCCTGCAACCGTCGCCCAACCCCGGAGGCGAGGCGAAGTAGCCTACAACCCCAGATCGGCCTTGGCTTCGTCGACTTGCACGATCAGCGACGTGAGTAGCAGATCATCGTAGCCATCAAAATCGTGTTCGGCCACACGACAACGACTTGAGATGGGTACGCCTCGACGATGTAAGAATCGTTTGGCACTCTGCGGATATTTCAGCCTCACCGCCGCATCCAGCGACGCGAGGCGATGCTGCAGTTGCTCAGCCTTGGCGGGCTCATCGACGTGGTGGGCACACAACCAGGTGAATAGCTCCGGATAGTAGTTGGCAGCGATGGGCGATACACCGGCCACCCCCATCTGCAATGACGGCAACGCGGAGATCGTCGCCGCATTGAACATGCGCAGACCCGAACCAGCCACGGCTTGAATCTTTGGTTGAATTCGGTCGGGCGCCCGATCGGTGTCTTTCATGTAGACGAAACGTGCAGTCGTCGCCGCCCACTCCAACAACTGCGGCGACAGATTTCGATGAAACGGTTGCGGGCACTCATACAGACCAAGCTCAATGGAGTCTGTCGCTTCGATGAGCTGCTCCAGCGCGTTTTGTAGTGGCCCTTCGCCCGCCTCTGCCCCCACCAGCTGATTTGGCAGAATCACCACACCGTTGACACCCGTATCTGACATACGCCGGATGAACTGCGCTTGCCAGGCAACGGGACCACCAAAGGTGCCCACCGCGACGATCGGGACACGACCCGCCGTGCGTTCAACCACGCGTTGGGCCAGTTGCAGTCGCTCCTCATCGGACAATTCATACATCTCACTGGACTGACACACAGCGAACAACCCGCTCGCCCCCTGCTCGATGTAGAATTCGGTCAGCGCATCTACACCCGCCATATCCAGTGCGCCCTCGTCGTCGAAGGCGGTGAGCATGACTGGCCATAGGCCGTGATAGGGTACGTTCATCTGAGTCTCGTTTTTTTTGCTCTCATGGCTCGTACCTGGTGACTGTCGGTAGCCGCAGGTAAGTGTGCGATTTCGCATGCCCGGGCCTGGTCAGGTTGCTATGTTGTACTTCCGTAGAACGTAGGTGGTGCTGAGGCCACATCAACATCCGTGCTCAGATCCCCGTTCCTTGTGGAGACTATCGTGGCCAATCGTCCGAACATTCTCTTCTTCTTTACCGATGACCAGCGCTACGATACGATCGGCGCCCTCGGACACGCACACATTCAAACACCACACATAGACGAGATCGTCGAACGCGGTACGGTTTGCTCCGATGCCTACATCATGGGGGGAAGTTGCGGTGCCGTCTGTCAGCCCTCACGCGCCATGCTAATGACGGGTCGGAGTCTCTATCACCTGCAGCACACGGGGGGACAGATTCCCGCAGAGCACGCCCTGCTGGGCGAGACCCTGGGTGAAGCCGGCTACGACACCTTTGGCACCGGCAAATGGCACAATGGACCCAATGCCTACGCCCGCTCCTTCAGTCACGGTGCCGAGATCTTCTTCGGTGGCATGGACGATCATTGGAATGTGCCCGCCTGTGACTTTGATCCGACCGGTCTCTACGATCAGCGCTTGCCGCAGACCGTCGACTTCCACACGCAGCAGATACGACACAGAACGGCCGATCATGTGCGCGCTGGCGTGCACTCAACCGAGTTGTTCGCCGACGCGACGATCGACTTTCTGCACCGTCGCCATGCGAATGATGCCCCTTTTTTCGCCTACTTGTCTTTCATGGCGCCTCATGATCCACGCACGATGCCCGAAAAATACCTCGACATGTACCCCGCCTCAGACATGGAGCTTCCCGCCAACTTTCTCGAAGAGCATCCCTTCGACAATGGCGAGCTGAATACTCGCGACGAAGTCCTGGCAGCGCACCCGCGCACAGAGGATGAGACGCGCGCGCATCTGGCTGCCTACTACGCCATGATCAGCCATCTTGATCATCACGTGGGTCGCGTCCTGGGTGCCGTCGATGAAGCAGGATTACGTGAGGAGACGATCGTCGTGTTTGCCGGAGACAATGGCCTTGCCGTCGGTCAGCATGGTCTGTTTGGCAAACAGAGCGTCTACGATCACGCCGTCCATGTACCACTCATTTTCGCCGGGCCTGGAATCCCGGAGGGGCAGCAACGAGATGCCCTCGTCGGTCTGATCGACATCTTCCCCACCTTGTGTGATCTGTCCGATGTGGACATTCCCGACACCGTTGAAGGTTGCAGTCTGGTTCCCGTCATCGACGATGAAGAGGAGTCGGTGCGGGAAACCTTCCACTATGCCTACCGGCATCTGATGCGCGGTGTACGCGATGAGGCCGGACTCAAACTGATTGAAACCGCCACCGGCGATGCTCGCCACACGCAGCTGTTTGATCTGGCTGAGGATCCGTTGGAGACGACAGATCTGAGCCGTGTCGACGAACACGCCGATAGTCTGGCAGCACTACGCACAGCACTACAGACGGGTTGGTGTGACGAACTCGGTGATACCGAGGGTGAGCAGGGCCGGGAATTCTGGCGACAGATAGAGTGGGCTCAGTAGACGGCCCAGGGCGGGCTGCTACATCACCGGAACGCGCCCGATCAGGCCCTCGACCCCACGCGTCCACGTGCGGCACCGACAAGGGCTCCCCCGATGGCAGCAAAGGTGCGATGGTTGAGGGGGAATTCTAAGAAGACGTGCACCAGACTCAACGTGAACAGGGCGCTCACACCGATGCGATAGTCAATGGCAAACACGGCGATCGATAGGAGCCACAGACCGATGATCGTCAGCGCCCTCGGCCGCGAAATGTCCGCCCAGCCAATGACACGTGTCTTCGTAAACCAATTCAGGTAGTGGTAGGTGTAGGCGAAGGCGATAAACCGCATGACACGAGTAAAGGTCTGTGCATTCGATTCCATGCCGAAGAGCGTGATGAATTCGCGTGGGATCACTGCAAGACGGTCCATACTCAGGCGGATGTACTCGGTCACCGGGCCCGATAGGGGTAGATCGACAACGAAGAAGAAGGCTCCGCAAACGGTGAAGACAGCTACCGACAGCCAACCCGAAAGCAACCGATTCTTCAGATTGCCGTAGACGATGAAAGCCCCCGTGAAGAGATAGACATGCACGAGGCTCGGAACAAAGAGCGCGAAGAACAGGGCAATCCCATCAACGCGACAGACGATGCCGGCACAGATCAGCCCCAGGACACCGAGAGCGATTTTGTGGAAGGGTCGACGCAACCAGACCATCCCTGCCGCCGCCACGAGGGCACAGCCGGCAAACAGTCCGTCCCACACGAGCCCGACGAACGCACCCTGACCAAAGAAAAACCGCAGAGCCAGGGGCACCGTCAGCAGCAGGAGAAAAACGAAATCCCAGCGGCCCGTGGTGAAATAGTTGCGGTCATGGAGCCATGAGATCTGTGTCAGATAGTGCGCGGGACCGAGAATCGCATAGGCAAAGAGGAACAACTCAAAAGGAATGATCGCAGCGATCGCGACGGACGTCATCATCAGACCTGTGTTGAGATGATTGATCTGATTCAGCGTCATGTGCCCTCTCGATCAACCTCAACATAGAGTGCCGGAATGAAATGACCGCTGCGTGCTGTCGCGCGGGGTGCCTCTGTGTGCAGCCACGCCTCCAGCCGGGCGGGCCCCTGAGGCAGACAGAGTCCCGCTAGAATCGTGAGTCGAGTGCCCGCTGCCACCGGTGTCGACCACAGGTTGTCATCGACAGACACGAAGGCAGTACCGGCGGGGAGATCCTCCCGCCACGTAAGGTGCACATCGTATTGCGCCTCCTCTTCGACCCTAACCGCCCACACACCACGAATTCGATCGTTGCGCCAACCCTCGTCGCCGATCGTGCGCCAGTCATTCTGTGACAAGACTACCGGATTCTCATGGATCGTACCCAGAGGAATCGCCACAGGATCAAAGGTGCGGCCCCCACGCGTCGTACACACGTCCTCGAACCACATGTCATAGCGGCGGCGCATCGCCGTGACTCGATCTGGTTCCTGTGCCGCCAGATCCACACGCTCTTGGGAGTCTGCCTGTAGATCGTAGAGTTCGTCCGCCGCATCCTCTGCAGGTCGCGTCAGCTTCCAGCGTTGATCAATGACGGCGTAGTTCCGATAACGCACCGGCGCATCACCACGATGCCAATGCATGAAGACATCTCGATCGGCCCAGTCCTGCGGTTGTGTCTCCCCCGTCAGTAGCGGCACCAGCGAATGACCGTCCGTCGCCGGCCCATCCGTCGGCTTGATCAGTTCTGCCCCTGCCAGTTGGGCGAGGGTCGGCAGCACGTCGACGGTTGCTGCGACGCGATCGATGTCACGGCCCGCTGCCAGTGTTGTTGGCCAGCGCCAGAAACTTGGCGTTTGAATACCCCCTTGATACATCGACCCCTTGATCCCACGCAGACCGGCGTTGAATCGTTGTCCCTCATCGCCTGCTGATGAACCACAGGGGCCATGATCGGAGGTGAAAATAATGAGCGTCTTGTGCGCCAGACCAAGTTCATCCACATGGTCCATCACCCTGCCCACATTGTGATCGATGTTCGTCACCATACCATACAGGCGAGCGTGTGTTTCATTCACCCCCGCTCGCCGATAGGGCTCCACCCACTCGTCAGCGATCTGCAGCGGCGTGTGCGGCGCATTGAAAGCGAGATAGGCGAAGAAAGGCTGATCTGCTGTTTGGACGTTCGCATCCTCAACAGCCGTGTTCTGGGCAGCATGCGAAATGAACTCCAGGCATGCGTCGGTAAACACATCGGTGCAGTAGCCGCGACTGTCTGCCAAGGAGCCATTGCGCACCAGCACCGGATCAAAATAGCTGTCGTGCTCGCGTAAATGATTGGCTGGTACGTCCCCAGGCTGGCCGATGCCGCCCGACCGATGCACGAGGGTCTCGTCGAATCCAAGATCGTTGGGCCGTGACGGATAATTGTCACCCAGGTGCCATTTGCCAAAAGCGCCCGTTCGATAACCTGCGGCAGCCAATGTCCGTGCAATCGTCGGTTCCTGCGGATCAATGGCTGCACGACCACAGTAGGTATCGAAAGCCCGCGTGCGCAGATGCCAGCGTCCGGTGAGGATGCCGGCGCGCGCCGGTGTACACAGTGGACCCGAACAGTATCGCGTCAGTCGTGACGACTCCGCATGCATCTGATCCAGTCGGGGTGTGCTGGTGTGTGGATTGCCGTGGCAGGCGAGATCACCCCAGCCCAGATCATCGCAGATAATGAAGATGACGTTTGGCTGAGTCGTCATGGTTGTAAGTCGCCCACCGTATCGATAAGGAAGTCGTGGATGGCTCCATTGGATACGATCGTATACGTGCTCTGCCCATCCCAGTCACGACCGTGCCAATCGCTGACGCGTCCGCCTGCCTCTTCTACCAGAACCATCCCGGCGGCGAAATCCCACAATTCGTCACCCGAGCAGATCCAGGCATCGCCAGAGCCTGCGGCGACAAAGGAGAGCTCCACCGCAGTGGATCCCAAGGTGCGCGGGTAGCTGGTGACGGCAAAGCGGGACAGGGCCGCGCCATAACGTGTCCGATGTTCGGCAGCATAGCCGTGGGTCAGAAAGATCACGGCCAGAGAGGGGTCAGCCGTGGCCGCTACGTGGAGTCGCTGCTGATTGCGCCAGGCACCCAGACCGCGTTCGGCAAGATAGAGTTCCTCTGTCACGGGATGGTAGATCACACCGAGAGACAGTTGTCCGCCCAGGCGCAGCCCGATCGATACAGCGCACAGTGAAAGCCGGCGGGAAAAGTTCGTCGTGCCATCCACGGGATCGATGATCCACAGATCACCCTCCGTGTCTCCTCCAGCTTCCTCGCTCAATACACCATGACTTGAGCCGGATAACACTTCGAAGATCGCCGCTTCCGCGGCAAGATCGGTTTCCGTCACCTCACCTTTGCCGTCCTTGAGTTGAATCGTCGACGGTTGCGCATGGAAGCGCTCGCGGATCAGTTCTCCCGCAGTGAGTGCCGCTTTCACGGCCAACTGCAGATCATCTGAAGAGCCAGCAGGGAGTGCAAAAGTCATGGGGCAACTCACAGGAAGGGGCAATTCACAGGTGAATGAACAAAGACAGCATCGACGGATGCCTTGTCCAATCATGTCACCTTCTTTGCTCACCCATGTCACCGTCCCGTGGCAGATTCTCTCGCCGCGGGCATCTGCCTCAGACCAACAGGCCACGGCACGGTCGTTGCATCGATCTTTCCATGACCGCTTCTGTGCAATCAGCTGCAACCATCGGCATCGACGCCCATCTCGTTCATGTGGAGGTCGACACCGACCGTTCCCTGCCATCCTTCACGCTCGTTGGTCTACCTGATTCGGCCATAAGGGAGAGCCGCGAGCGCGTGATGGCAGCAATACGCAATGCCGGTTTTCAGTGGCCGCGGCGCCGCGTCACGGTCAATCTCGCCCCCGCCAATCTGCGCAAGGAAGGCTCTGCCTTCGATCTGGCCATCGCCATCGGCATCCTCGTCGCCTCCGAACAGATTCGTGCGGACACCTTGGCCGACTTTGCTCTGCTCGGCGAACTCTCGCTTGATGGCTCCCTGCGTCCCGTGCGCGGCCTGCTGGCCATGGCATCCGGTCTGGGTGAGCGCGGTGTCTATGCGATCATCGTGCCCAAGGCGAATGCGACGGAGGCTGCCATGGCAGCAGGGCCCGTCGTATATCCTGCCGAGTCGCTGGATGACGCCGTCGAAATCCTCGCGGGAAGTGTGCGAATTCGACCGTGCGTTGTGGATGTTGAGCAGACATTGCACGAGGACGATGCGCGCAACCCGGCCAACGTCGCCACCGATTTCCGCGATGTCGCAGGACAGCTGGCCGCCAAGCGTGCTCTGGAGGTGGCCGCCGCGGGGGGGCACAACCTGTTGCTGCTGGGTCCACCGGGGTCAGGCAAGACCATGCTCGCGCGTCGAGTACCCACCATTCTGTCGACACCGACGGTGGACGAGGCACTCGAGGTGACAAAAGTCCACTCTGTCGCAGGACTGCTGCCTGCCTCTCAACCACTGGTTCGACGCCGCCCCTTCCGTGCGCCGCACCATTCGATCTCTGATGCAGGCATGGTCGGTGGCGGTCGCATACCTCGACCCGGTGAGATCTCGCTGGCCCATCACGGTGTTCTGTTTCTGGATGAGCTGCCGGAATTCCGTCGTCCCGTTGTCGAGGCGCTGCGCCAACCACTGGAAGAGGGCGCCATTGCTCTCGGGCGAGCGACCACAACGGTTCGCTATCCCTGCCGCTTCATGCTCGTTGCCGCCATGAATCCATGTCCCTGTGGATACCTGGGAGACGTGCGGCACGAGTGTCTGTGTTCACCGCGCCAGATCGAACGCTATCGTGCGCGCCTTTCGGGCCCCCTGCTGGATCGGATCGATCTGCATATAGAAGTACCTGCCGTCGAGGTCTCCGATCTGGCCATCGACGAACATCCCCAGGCCGAGTCATCAGCGCAGATCGCCGTGCGTGTCGAGGCTGCCCGTCAACGGCAGAGACAGCGCTTCGCCCAGGTCGCCAACACCCATTGTAATGCGGAGATGGAATCAGCTGGCGTCCGCCAGCATTGTCGGCCCCTCGATACACCGGCGGCGACGCTGCTGCGTGCCGCTATGGAGCGACTGGGTCTGTCGGCGCGGGCTCACGATCGCATCCTCAAGGTGAGCCGCACGATCGCTGATCTGGCGGCGTCCGAGCGGATCCGCGTCGAACATGTTGCTGAGGCCGTGCAGTATCGGTGCCTTGATCGACCTACCCAGGCGCCGCTACGATCTTCGCTTCAGGAATCCGGCTAGTTCATCGGCGTCGTCGCCAGCCCGGTCATCACTGTGCGGAAATGGCGCATCAGATCGACTTCGTGGTCGCACTTTGGACATTGCAAGCGTTCACCACCACGGATGTCGACAAAACTGCTCTGGGTGAAGTTTGCCTGGCGCTTTACCTCGTCCACGCCACCCTCTTCTTCATCAAGACGATCGATTCGTTCCCAATCGACAGTCTCTCCCGTGATATTGCGGAACAACTTCTGCTTCGGCACATACACCTTGAAGCGTTTGTCGCAGCCTGAGCAGGTATAAAGAAAGCCGACGGCCATTGCGTAACCTCCTGATGTTGAGTCCCTGCAAGACCCAGGTCTCAAAGACCCGAGTTGCTGACACCCGAGTTACAGGCACCGAGTCAGCACAGGGACACGACAAGAGTATACGCACCTCCATGACACTATGTAAGTGTCTTTTTTACTATCCTTGCCTGTTGTCGGGGTCCATTGTGAGCCCCGTCACCTGAAATCAGGAAAAACAGCGCGGATCCTCAGCGGTCCATCACCTTCTGCACCGTCTCGGCGAAAGCATCCACGTCCTCTGCCGTCGTATCCCAGGCCGTCATCCACCGCGCTTCGCCACGCTGCGGGTCCCACACAGCGAAGGTCACTTCGCGCAGAAGTTCCTTCATCTTCTCAGGGGCGAGCCGCACAAAGACGCCATTGGCCTGGGTCGGGTGAATGAACTCTACGCCGGGAATCCCACGCACGGATGCCCGCAGTCTCTGCGCCATCTGATTGGCATGCGACGCCAGTTGTAACCAGAGATCGTCGGCAAGCATGGCGAGGAACTGCGCACTGATAAAGCGCATCTTCGACGCCAATTGCAGACCTTGTTTGCGCACATAAGGAAAGGTTTGTGACGCCTCACCGCCGAACAGGACGACCGCCTCAGCCATCATGGCCCCCGTCTTCGTCAGACCAAGACTGAGTAGATCGACACCGGCGTCCACCGTGAAGGCGCGCGGCGGGATCTCGAGATAGGCTGCTGCATTGGCCAAGCGTGCACCATCCATGTGGAGAAGCCAGCCACGTGCGTGCGCCGCGTCGGCCAGGGCAGTGACTTCCTCCGGCGTGTAGACGGTCCCCATCTCTGTCACCTGTGTGATCGACAACAGTCGCGGTTTCGACTGATGCGGTTCGGCGTGACCCTCGGCGAGTTCATCGAGTCGATCCGGTGTCAGCTTTCCCCCTGCCGACGGCAGGGCCAGTACTCGACAACCAACAAATCGTTCGATCGCTCCACACTCATCCCAGTGAATGTGAGATGTATCTGCACAGATCACCGCCTGGAAAGGAGCCGTCACGGCCGCCGCCGACAGCACATTGGCGGCCGTCCCATTGAAAACGAAGTGCGCCTCCACACCTTCTGAGCCGAACAGTTGGCAGACACGTGCCTGCGCCTCATTGGTAAGGGAGTCCTCCCCGTAGGCGAGGGCGTGACCCCCATTCGCATCCTGCATCGCCTGCAGGACACGTGGATGAGTGCCCGCAAGGTTGTCACTGTAGAAGTGTCGTTGGCCGTCGAAACTTGGGGTCATATCGTGGCGCACCTTGTGTTCAGGTCAGTTGGACAGAGCGAGATGGATTGAGCCGGTTGGATTGAGCCAGTGATAGATCAGCTGAAGAATTTGCGCATGAGCAGAGCGAAGTGAATCATCGCCATGATCACACCCAACACAAGAAAAGTGATACTGCCGACAATTGCGCCTCGCATTGTCGACATCCAGACGCGGACCGTTGCGCGTGTGCAACCAGGTCGCCCCCGCGATGGTCCCGACCAGAACGACGAATCCGAGCGCCAGGAAGGGGATGGGGATGATCGTGTTCATCCCGTACTTCCTCGCCCTCGGATCCGATCTTCTGCCACCAATCTCTTTTGGCGGGAGTGAGCATGGCTCGGCATGCCGAATACCTGTCAGCTCGCGTCAGAGAATCCGGCGTCAGAGTGTGCACCATCGCAGAAAGGTTTGTTCTTCGAGTGACCGCAGCGACATAGAGTGTAGTGAGAATTCGTCGGTGGTTGATCCTCATTGTTAAGCACGACGCCACCACGCACAGCGATGGGACCATCCTTGAGAATCTGAATCTCCGCTGTCGAGAAGAACTGATCCTGCAGCTGCCCCTTCAGCTTGTACGCAAGTGACCCGGACGGACACTTACGGATCGTGTCGATTACTTGCTGGGCGTCACCTGCATTTGGCGTGGAGACCCGCTCATCACCTTCCCAGGTGAAAAACACACTCTCTGCGCCATTCACACAGGCACCCGCGTGGCAGCAAACATTCGGATTGTCGACGACAGTGAGTTCATCACCCTCGTATTCCCGTGTAGGTGTATCCTCACGCGCCTCATTTGCACCCGTGAAGCCAATGTCCTTATGGGCGCCATCACAGAAGGGTTTGTTTTTGGACGCACCGCATCGACACAAGGCGATGACATCCTTTTCCATCTCGATGGCATTGCCCTCGGCATCGTAGAGATTCTCCAGACCCTTCACGATGAAGGGAGCGGATTGCATCACATCGATCGTCGGTTTTTCGTCAGCCATTTGAAGTGATCCTTTTGCTGAATTGTGCACCAGAGCCGGTTCAGCTCCCCGTTGTCTTGTGGTGATGTGTCTTGTGGTGATGTGTCTTGTGGTGATGTGTCACGCCAAGCGATGGAAGGTAACGACGAAAACGGCACGCGTCACAGTCGTCCAAAGCGCGCGTCCAGATCGACCGCGTCACCGCTGGCGGCCGATTCATAACCAGCCTGTACGATGGCGAGAGACCGGCGCTCGGCGATCCCCGTCGTCGGCCCTTCGACGCCATCACGCACCCAGGTGGCGAAGGCAGCCATCTCCTGCGCGTACTCTGAGTGCGCCATCTCCGGATATTTCACCAGTTCCTGTTTGCCCGCATCATCGATGAACCTGCAGCCACTGGCATCGGCCTGCAAAGAGCCACGATCGCCGAAGATCGTATACCCACCAAGGGTCCCGGCAAACTTCACTTCCGACGACTGCAGCAGATGCACGCTGGTACCTGAACGAAGTGTCAATTGCAGACTCATCGTCGCTTCGATCTGGGCCGGTTTGAAGCTGGCGGCGCGGTGCTGATGGGCATACACGGCGGCCACGTCACCGAAGACATGACGCAGCTGCGCCACGGTGTGGATTCCATGCAGCATCCAGGTACCCGTCCCGCCCTGGTCTGGCTGGGCCAACCAGGCTCGACGCGCCGGATACCCATAGTCGGGCGCACGAAAACCGCTGCACACTGTCGCCGCCACCATCTCGCCGATGTGACGACCCGATCGAACCACGTCGCGTAAGAATCCACTCATGGGTTGATACGTCGCACTCTCTGCAACATACAGACGCACACCATGGGTTTCAGCGGCATCGATCATCGCGGACGCCTCCTCCACGCTCAGTGCCATGGGCTTCTCGACGAGCACGTGTTTGCCCGCTTCAGCGGCGGCGATGGCTTGCGCGGCATGTAACGCGTGCGGCGTACACAGACTCACTGCGTCGATCTCGTCGTCTTCGAGCACTTGCCGCAGATCCTGTCGCACATCATCGACGCCTAATTCTGCCGCCACCATGTTCAGATGCGCGGCATCATTGTCTACCAGGCACGTGAGCTGAATCTCCCCCGCCAGTTCACTCAGCGCCGTCGCTTGTCGTTGCCCCGCCCAGCCAGCGCCGACGATGGCGAGCCGCATCAGTGGGTCACCCATGCTGTCGGCACCTCGACCTGCAGCCTCTGGGCTGTGACGGCCAGATCACGCAGGGTCACTGCATTCAACGGAATCCCTTCAGCTCGATACCTGACGCGACGCTCGTGCTCGATGCCACCCGGCGCCTGCGGCTGAGGCATGCCTTGACCTCGACGACAGTCCCGCACCTGCCGGATCGCTGCATCAACGCGCGTCTTGAATCGTGTCACGTCCTCGAAGGCACTCACATCGATGGCCATGACAAAGTGACCGTCGCTGCCGGCGGTCGGACCGGCCTCCATATCCCCCAGCTCCGTGCCATACGCTGCCCCCGATAACATCGATGAGAGGATCCCCATCATCATCGCCAGACCCGCTCCCTTGAAAGCGCCAATCGGTTGCAGCAGACCCTCAAGGGCCAACGCCGGATCGGTGGTGGGTTGCCCCTGAGAATCCAGAGCCCAACCCTCGGGCAGCGGTTCACCTTTTTGCTGATGAATTCTGATCTTGCCGTGACTCGACCCTGAAAAGGCCGCGTCGTACAGAATCGGGGGTTCCGCATCAGCAGGCACACCCAGGCCGAGAGGATTGATACCCAGCAAACGCTCGACGCCTCCCCAGGGCGCCATCGTCGGCAGCGCATTCGTCGTTGCCCAGCCGATCATATCAGCTTCCACAGCCAACCGCGCGTAGTAGGCCATGGCACCAGAGTGGTTGCTGCCACGAATCGCAACGATGCCCACACCGTGTTCGTGCGCCGCCGCAATCGCCGACTTCATGGCGAAGTGCATGCCGATCTGTCCCATACTGTTGTCGCCATCGACCACCTGACATGCGCCGCGGCCGGACACCACACGGGGTCGCCCCTGAGGATTGACGCCCTTCGCCGTCAACTTCTCCACGTATTCCGGAACACGCAGGACCCCATGCGAATGCACACCACTCAGATCCGCATCGACGAGGGTGTCCGCAAGCAGGTGCGCGTCCTGTGCATTCATCGTGCAGACGCGAAAGATCTCGGTCACCAGTTGGAGCAGCCTCTCGGCATCAACTGCGGCAGGCATGGGTTTGATCATCTCCCGGCTTGGGCAAAGATCGCATGGTGAATGGCTGAGTCTCCCAGAGATTCAGTGGGAATTTTGACGCAGAAGGTAGAACGACAAGCATGGTCAGGCATCCCCATGAAGACACCTCCAGACACAGACCCCTCCAAACCGATGATGATGATTCTACCTCAGGTTGCCCGGGCACGAAGAGCCTTCCCTTGTTTCGTGATCGCCGAGCCGCTACATCTTAAACCCCCTCTGCTACTTCTTAACCTCCTGCCTTTCCATGGTTCGGTGACAACACGACTCAGAGTCTGTCCGCTGGAGAAGACCCATGCCACGAAAGCCCCCACTTCCACAGTTGCCTACGATCAAAGGCCACGCCCTCACGGCCCCACCGGCGTGGGCCCTGCTCGAACGCGAGCTCTTCGCCCTCATGGAAGACGCCGCCCGCCTCTATGCACGCGAGTATTTCGAGGCCGGTGGCGCCACACTGATGGCGGAGGACGTGGACGATCTCTATGAACAGTGCTACAACTTTGGCCTGTTCTACGCCCTGGGTGCGCATGATGATCTGCTGGAACTGCACTTGCGTCACTGGAATGCCGTCACCCGCGTGTCAGACGTCAGCTTCCAGCATCGAACACGCTACAACGAACACAAGAAGATCTTCCGCCCCTCGATCTATCGGGAATTCTGGAGTCACTCGCAGGCCATGGAGTGGCATCATCTGAGCGAAGGCAACATGGCCCTGTACGATTTCGGCGTCGCCGATCCGACGATTTCCGAAAACGAACGGCGTGCTCGTCGCTTTGCTGACATGTTCACCGGCGACGATCCGGAAGCACCCAATTACGACGCGAATCATCGTATTCTGCGTTCGCCTTTCCAATCCGCTCAAGGACCGGTACTCGAAGGCGATATCGAACTTGCCCACACCATGCTCTATGCTGGCCGCGGCTTGGGTGGCAGCTGCAATTATTATGGCGTGCGTGCTTCACTCTATCCGATCATCAAGGATCTCGAGGTCCGCTGGTATGAGAAGCCGGCCCGTGCCAAGCAGGTACTTGATCTGTTCAATCGTCTCGTGCTGCAATGTGACACACCAAATTCTCTCGCCGCCACGGCACTGGTGACCCACGCCTACCTGCAAACCGGTGATGAACGCTACAAACGCTGGGTCCTCGACTATACCGAGGCCTGGTGGGATCGCACCAAGGCCAATGGTGGTATCTGTCCTGACAATGTCGATGCCCAGGGCGTCATCGGCGGTGGCCGGGAGGGCTGTTTCTGGGGCGGCCAGTACGGCTGGAATCACTACCAGGGATACAACATCATGTTTCACGGCATCAACATCGCCGTGGAATGTTGCCAGTTGCTCACGGGAGATTCGAGTTGGCTCGAGTTTCTGCGCTCGCAGGTTCGACTGCTCGTGGACAATGGTTTCGAGCGACCGGATGGTCAGTTTGTCGTGCCGACGCGATATGGCCCCGACGGTTGGGATCGGTCTCTGCAGCCACCCGGGCCCAGCGTCCTGGATGGCATCGAGATGCGTGGCTACGCGCAGGAAGCCAGCCCCATGCGTTCCCAGGAGATGATCCATCTCTATCATGCCTCCATGGCGACCGAAGATCGCGACTTGATCGAGTCCATTCGCGATCGGGACACGGAACGCGATTGGAATGATGTCGACGTCGGCATGGGTGAGAAGAATCGCGGTCAGATCGAGTTTGCCCGTTATCAGTACTACGAGGGTCGCAACCCGGACTGGCCCGAAAAACTCCTGCGCGCCGAATACACAGCGGCTCTGAACAGCTACCGGGAAATGGTCGAGGATGAGCGTTCGCATCTCGACATCATCCAGAGCAATCGTGTGCCCATGCACGTGGTGCTGACCAAGGCCCTGACCCAGGTCACCACGGGGGCGCCGCAGTCGATCTACAATGGCGGACTGCTACGAGCGACGGTCAGATACTATGACGCCGA
>Ga0233428_1000613_pt1 | contig 46971 bp, 32 predicted proteins | sample SI_118_April2016_4_FD_179890 | JGI IMG/M metagenome (GOLD analysis project Ga0233428, IMG submission 179890) | Seawater microbial communities from Saanich Inlet, British Columbia, Canada - SI_118_April2016_120_MG | ecosystem: Environmental > Aquatic > Marine > Inlet | place: Canada: British... | reverse complement strand
AGATAGACACCACTGGCGACGGACATGCCCGCGTCGTCGCGGCTGTCCCACAGCAGTTCGTGTTCGCCACCGGGATACGGATCATCCGTGAGTGTTCGCACCGCTTGCCCGAGACCGTTGTAGATCAGGAGTCGGACGTCGGCTTCGTCAGGTAACACAAAGGGGATCGATGTCTGCGGATTGAAGGGATTCGGATAGTTGGGTAGCAATCTGGCCGTATTGGGCGTCTCGCCGACTGCAACGGTCTCATCTGATGACAGAATCGCCGTCGCCACAGGTTGCATATCGCCCACTCTGGCGACCAACTGGCCTTCTCTCGACTGAAAAGCGACTTCGATGGGATCGGATACGGTCGGCGCAGGAACCGTCGTCAACCGAAATTGCCGGCCATCAAACAGATCGCTCGCGTCGCCCAAATTGCCCTCATGCGCCTCGGCGTAGGCGGCGTCACGTGCCCAGAAGTCGAGGTTGTCGCCGCCATGCACGAGATCGTGATCGGTACCACGTGGGAAGCCCGCGTCTGCAAAGAGACCGTCTGCACACACGAGGTCTACGAGTTTTGATCTCTCGTCGAGATTGTCCATTGCCATGGGGCGAATGTGCCACAGCTGGATTCCATCGGCGGGTAGCTGGCGTGTGTAGTAGCTGTTGTCGCGTGAGAGGTGCTCGACGAGCAAATACTCCCGTTCGTCGTCGGCGACGTCATCGGTTTCCGGTTCCAGGAAGACCTTCAGCATCGATCCACCATGGCGGACATCTGTCAGGTGCAGGCCGCCGGCGGGCATGATGACTTGCTGGAGCTGGTCATTGTCGACGCCTACCCAACCCAACTGTTCACGCGTCCAGGCGCTCATGGGGCTGGGTCCCTGCGAGGCATCTTCGGTCCAGCCGTAGGCGCCGCGACCCATGAGGCCCCAGCGGCCGATGCCGGCACTGTCGTCGGCGGGATCCTGGTTGGCGACCTTCTGAAATGAGGTGTCGTAGAGATCGGGCAGACCCAGGCCATGGCCGAATTCGTGTGCCATGATGCCGACGGTCTGCGCATAGGGGCGCTCGGCGACGATGCTGCCCGTGTAGCCCTTGCGCAGCACCATGATCTTGCGGCCCTTGGCGCCGATGTCGTCGGTGACCACATCACGACCCAGGCCCTTGATGCCCGTCGCTCCACCGTAGAGGAAGTTTCGTGGTACGGAGCGCATGATAAGAAAGACATAATCGACGATGCGATCGTCATCGCCCGAATCCGGCACGCCATCGGGGCCATTGTTGTCGAACTGCCCAAAATCAACATCAGCATCGACCTGCTTCATGATTTCATGGGAGAAGTCGCCATATCCACCATACTCGGTCGACGTGTCCGCAAGGAATGCCGAGGCGGGCTGAGTTGACGTGTAGCGCCTGGGCAGGACCGTGGCATTGATCTGCAGTTGCCCGAAGGACATTTCGTTGTAGTAGTGGGTGAAGCTGCCCGGCGTGTCGGGGTCGAACATCCGTGTGGCGTAGTCGGGGATTCGCTCACCCAGCCCGATTTCATTCTGGAATTGGGCAAAGACGACGAGGACGTTCAGTGTTCCCGTGGAGGGTTGGCGCAGTGCGACGAGTCCCAGGCGGGTCACTTCATCGACGGGTGCCTCAACAAAGGGCGTGGTGGCAGTGGGTTCCTCCGGGTCTCGGATCTTGGACCAGATCGCCAGCAGACCAAGCACAGCAAGTAGTGCCAGGGCAAGGGGGCGCCATGGCGATGGTCGTTGGGAGGGCGGTTGTTCAGAGGTCGAGGTCATGAGTCTCAGGCCAATGAGGCGAGGTAGCTGCTGCTTCGATCACCGGTTCACTCATTGTGGTACGGCGCGCTTCTGGAGATGTCAACCGATTGCTGCGTGGGCACGGCCACAGGGGGCCGTAGTCACCAAGTCAGAGACAGGAAGTCCTCTCTTTGGCGAGACCATCTCTGGTCCTATCATTGGCGCGATCACTCCTCATAAGAGTTCTGACATTCCTCTCAAAAGTGCTGACCACGGTGTGTTCCAACATGATTCTCTCGGCCCTATGACCCAATCAGTGCGTTTCTGGCTTGTGTGTGCTGCCTGTTGCACGGGGCTTGCAGCGGCGATGGCGACTCAGGCCAGCGCGCAGGCAATCAAACCCCTGGTGCGCTGGTCGTTCTGGGTGTCAGCAGAGCGAATGGACGAATTCGCGCCGGTCTTCGATGACGAGATCGCCCCCCTGTTGGCGGCTCATGGCTTTGTTGACGGACAGCCCGACACGCGCGTGATCCCGGACAGCATCTTCAGCCGCGTCTATGAAGTGCCTTCACGGGCGATCTACGAGCAGAGGCGCGACTCATTGCAAGCAGCCCCCGAGTGGCAGACGCTCATGCAGACGCTCGGGGACCGCTTCGAGCGAACTGACGAGGACGGTAGACTGCAGCGCATGGTGGCGCCCTATCGCGACCCCGCTGGAAAACCGACACCCACATACGCACCGCCTGGCCGCGTGGTGCCCGTCGGCCCCGGGCGTGGCCATTGGACGACGTATGGCGAGCCTGATGGGCTGCCCAGTCTGGACCTGCAGTACCTCTCTGAGGACAGGGACGGACACATCTGGATCTGCACTTTCGGAAGTGGTCTGAGTCGTTGGGATGGCGAGGGTTTCACGACTTTCACGCCTGATGATGGGATCGCCGGTCTGGATCCTCGTCACATCATGCAAACCAGAGACGGCGATCTGTGGATCAGTTTCTGGAGTGGCGGTCTGTCACGATTCGATGGCGAGCGATTTGAGAGCTATGACCTGCGAAGTCTGCTCGGCCTGCAAGGTGACGTGCACACGGAGATCACCTACGAGGACAGCAAGGGGCGGATCTGGATTGCCGCCCGCAAGCAAGGCCTGCTCATGTTCGACGGTGAGCGCTTTCACCGCTATACCGAGCAGGATGGTCTGACCTCGGATCAAGTCATGTGGTGGAAATCAATACTGGAGGACAAGGACGGCCGTCTCTGGGTCGGCACCGATCGGGGCATCAGTCGCTGGGATGGTCGCGGCAAGGTGCACTTCGAAACCATCGGACCACCTGTGTCGGCGTGGCACTTCCTCCAGGACCAAGAGGGAACCGTTTGGGCGACGGGGAGAGCTCACGTCGTGCGATTCGATGACGATGACTGGGAGCTACTCACGCGCGAAGGCGGACCGATTCTCTTCAATGAGAGTTCCTGGATGCAGGACATGATCGTGGACCGACAGGGCACGCTCTGGATTCTCACCGACAGCGACGGCATGTACAGCTGGGATGGGGAGACGTGGACACATACCGGCCCGGAGGAAGGCTTCGACAACAAGTGGCACATCCTGCGCATCCTCGAAGATGCGGAGGGGATCTTCTGGTTCACGGGGCGTGACGGAGTGCGTCGGTGGGATGGCCGTCAGATGACCCACTATACGACCAGTGATGGCCTGGACAATAGCAACATCCGCAGTGCGCTGATCGATCGTAGCGGTGATCTGTGGCTCGGCACGACGGGCAATCTGAGTCGCTTTTCCCCAAGCCGCTTCGTCACCTTCACCGAAGAGCACGGGATCTCCTTCGATTCGGGAAATGGCGCCATACGCGACAGCAAGGGGAATCTGTGGTTTGTGTCGACCGAGGGGATTACGCGCTACGATGGAGAGACTTTTTCCACGTGGATGAAGGAGGATGGTGTCGACGTCAACCAGGGATCTAAGGCCTACGAGGATGTGGATGGCGCCATCTGGGTGACCGGTCGCCATCTGTATCGCCTTCACGAGGATTCGCTCACGACGTACACGCAGGATCACGGCCTGCCGTCAGGCTTCACATCGACGACGTATCGCGATTCCTCCGGTGTTCTGTGGATTGGCCTCTGGGGCCTGAGTCGTTTCGATGGCTCGACCTTCGAACACTTCACCGCGCAAGACGGATTACTCTACGACAATGTGGACCAGATCATCGATCACGACGGTGTCTGGTGGTTACGACAGTCGGTTCGACCGACCGCCTACGCCGAGGGTCGTTTCTATGTGCCGGAAGCCAACGAGCTACTTGAGGGTCGTGTGATTCGCCGGCACCACCTGGACTTTGACGGAAACTTGTGGTTGGGCTCCAACAGCCACGGTGTGTTTCGGTGGGATGGAAGCCAGATGGCACATATCACGACGGCCGACGGTCTCGCCCACGATGCGGTTCGAGGTATCTCGCAGACGGCTGATGGACACATGTGGTTCGGTACCGATGGCGGCGTGGTCAGCCGCTATGACGGCCAGGTCTTCCAGACAGTGTCTCGCGAAGACGGGCTCAATGGCCAGTCTATCCGTGACATCGATCAGGCCGTCAATGGGGATGTCTGGTTTACGACGTATGGTGGCGTTACTCGCTATCGACAACCACCACCCTCCGCGCCTGAGATGTTTGTTGACGCCGTCGTCGCCGGCCGGCGTCACCTGGACCCACACCATGTTCGCATTGCGTCGTCAACAGATCTCGTACAGATCGAGTTTCACGGTCGATCTCTGACGACTCGGCCGGATGGTCTCGTCTATCGCTTTCGTTTGCGCGGGCACGACAACACGTGGCGGCAGACGCGAGACCGCAAGGTGGAATACAGTGATCTGGGCATCGGTGACTATGCCTTCGAAATCCAGGCGGTGGACCGTGACCTCGTCTACTCGGACACGATAACGGTTGAGCTCGACGTTTACTTCCAACCAACGCTGGCCTCTGTCGGCATCGACAGCCTGCACGTGCAGGAGTTGTTCGCCTCATCCTATCGGGACTACGAAACGCGACCCTTCGGGGCTGTGTGGGTTGCGAACCACGACGCCGACACAATGCAGGTGGACCTTTCCTTTCAACTACTGGACTGGATGCGACGTCCGTTCCGGCAGCAACTGCGTCTGGCCCCTGGCGAGACGCGTCGTGCAGACATTACGGCGAAACTAGAAGAGACGATTCTGTCGCTGAATGAGGCGGACACATCACCCGCTCGTATCGATCTGTCTTTTGCTGCCGGAGGAGACACGGTTGCCGTACGCAGGTCAGTGGATGTTGTCGTGCACGAGCAGGGCGCCGTTCGGTGGATGGATGGTGCAGCCCCGGCGGCGGCCTTTATCACGCCCACCGATCAGGGGATTGCCGACTTTGCCGGCGAAGGTCTGCGCCACTTTGCAGATGAAGTGGAAGTCTTTGGTCGACCGGGAAACTATCTGTCGAAGGCGATGGTGCTCTTCGAGGCGCTGCATCAACATGGGATCCGGTATCTGGAGGACGCCAGTCAGCCCTACGCCACTCGTCGCGAGGGGAGCGTCATCGACCACATACAGTATCCGGCGCAGACGTTGCGTTCACGCACTGGCGACTGCGACGATCTCACCGTGTTGTATGCGAGCCTGCTTGAGAGTGCCGGTGTATCCACGGCACTGGTGGATTTCCCTGAGCACGTATTTCTCCTCGTCGACACGGGACTATTGCGATGGGAAGCGTACCGCCTGCCCCTCGAGGACCGACTCACCGTTGTCTATGGGGATCGGCTGTGGATCCCGGTGGAGATCACCAGAATCGACGGTTCTTTTCACCAGGCCTGGCGCGCTGGTGCCCACGAGATGGCGAAATTGTCTGCCGTGAAGCAGCGTCAGCGGATCACTCTGACAGCTGATGCGTGGGCGCGATACACGCCGGCGGCACCGACCCAAGTGGTCACGCCTTCACCTGATCCGTCGGCCTATGCGTCGGCGGTCAGCGTGGGCCATCGATCGCTGCAGTCGCTGATCGATGCGCAGGTGGATGAACGCTACCTGCTGCCTTTACGCGACAACCCCAGTAACGATGAGCTGCGAACGCGGCTACTGAAGGTCTATGTGGGACTCGCTGCCTACGACAAGGCGATCGAAGCGGCGCTGGACTTTCTCATCGATGAGCGAGGAGACGGTGCAGCGACAAACAACCATCTTGGGATCGCGTATTTCCTGAAGGGGGAGACGCAACAGGCGACGTTGCACTTCAAGCAGGCTGTGGCAGCGCGTCCGGATGATGAAGGTCTACAGCGGAATCTGAAACATGCTCTGTGGACGCTTGGGCGCATTGATCGCCCTGCGCAAGACGAAATGGCTGCCGTCGCTTCTGTGTCCGAGAGCCAAAGTGATGGGTTGGAAACATCGGCGGAGGGTTTTTACTGGCTTTCCACGGCGGTGGAGCGTGACGCGGCGAAACCGGAGTGACGCTCCGATCGAAATGAAAGCTTTCACTTCGATCAACCTGGAGTCAGGCAGATCGAGAACTCGATCTGTGGCGTGATAAACTCTTCGAAAGACGACCTTTCCATTCGCAAGGAGCAAGCATGAGCCGCCCCGGTCTGACGGATGAACAGATCTCCCACTTCAAGACCTTCGGTTACATCGTTCTGAAGGAGCTGTTTACGGAAGACGAACTCGTACAGATCCAGAGCGAGTTCGACTTCATGATGCAGGATCAGTATGGCCATGATTCATACGATGGCTCGCGGCGCCACTGGACGATGATGATGGATCAGGACACACCCACCTTTGCGAGTCTTCTCGAGGACGCGCGATTCCTCAAGGTGGCTCGTCAGCTGTATGGGGACGACGTGATCGGTGTCGGCATCGATGCCAATCGTTATACGGGCGACACCGGATGGCACCGCGATACGTCGACGGTGCATCAGTATGGCGTCAAGTTCGCCTTCTATCTGCAACCTGTTGAGGCGACGACGGGCGCACTGCGTGTGATCCCGGGAATGCATCGACTACCCAATGACGAGAGTTTCGCCGAGGGTGTGCGCTCTATGACTGCGACGGAGGTCCCCAGCACGTGCCTGCCTGCAGAGCCAGGCGACGTGGTTGCCTTTGATCTGCGTCTCTGGCATGCCTCGCACGGGGGCAGCACAGACCGACACATGTGTACCGTCGTGTATTACGCCAATCCGAAGACCGATGAAGAACTGACGGCTCTGCAGCAGCAGAGTGCGGCGAATGTTCGCATTGGCATTGAGAATTTCAAACCGAAGCGGCGACATCTGTATTCCAAGGACTGGGTCGCAAATCCCGGTGGCAATGCGGATCGTCAGGGATGGATCGATCGTCTGCAGGAGATTGGCTACTTCGATGCGCCAGGAGTCGTTGAAGCATGAGCCCTCGAAACACGAGTCATCTCAAAGGACTTCTTGATGCGGGCTCACCGGCGATTGGGATCCAACTTCGTTTCGGTTCACCGGGGATCGCCGAAATGGCGGGGCTCGCCGGCTTCGACTGGCTACTCCTTGATACGGAGCATGCACCGCAGTCACCGGCAGGTGTGCAGGCGCAACTGCAGGCGATCGGTTGCACGAAGGCGACACCGATCGTTCGCCTTGGCCACAACGATCCGGCGCAGATTCGTCTGTATCTCGACATGGGTGCTGCAGGGATCGCTGTCGCCTTTATCGAGACAGCGCAGGATGCGAAGATCGGCGCCGATGCCTGTCGCTATCCACCCCGAGGAACAAGGGGCTGGGGCCCACATCGCGCCGCGGGCTACGGACTGGATCCTGAGGGGTATACGAGCCGAGCCAACGACGAGATCCTGTTTCTACCCATCATCGAGTCGGCGACGGCGATCGACAATATCGACGACATCATGGCTGTGGATGGCGTCGATTCATGTATCGTGGGCCCCGTAGATCTGTGTTATTCGCTGGGGATTCCTTTCGAATTCAATCACCCCGACTATCTGCGCGCCCTCGATCGGGTGTGCAAAGCTGCGCTGCGAGCAGGGAAAGTGGCAGGGGTGCCGTTGCTTGGTGACGTCACTGACAAGGAGAGTGTTGATCGTCAGGTGGAACAGGGGGCGAGATTGCTGCTGGTCGGTGGTGATGAGTCCGGTCTCGTGGATGCCTTCAAAGGCATGCTGCAGCCATTGGCCCATCTGCAGGATCCATCGTGAGCAGACAGAAGGTGCTCCTGCTGCCCTTGGAGAAGCTGCAGTCGCCATGGTGTGATGATGTGATCGCCGCTCTGGGTGATCGTCACGAGATTCGACTGCTGGACAAGACGCAGTCCCTGGAACCGCAGTTTACCGAAGTCGATGTCGTGATTGACCAGGGAGGCAGTGTCGGCACACGGGGGATGATGGATGCGGCAACCTCTGCGAAGCTGTGGCAGATTCTCGGCACCGGTTTTGATCACTTCGATCTGAGCTACATCAGGCAGAAGGGGATCGCTGTCGCTAACTGTCCGGGTCAGTTCAGCAGCACGGCCCTGGCTGAGACGGCGATGATGTTCATCCTCATGCTCGCACATCGCTATGTGGCGACACACCGAAATTTTCTCGACGGCGTGTTATACGAACCCATGGGTGTCGAACTGACGGGGCAGACCCTGGGCATCCTGGGCTTCGGTGCGAGTGGGCAGGAACTAGCCATCCGTGCCAGGGCCTTCGGCATGCGCATCGTCGCCACAGATGCTCAGCAGATTGACGCGAGGATTCTCGACCGCATCCAACCCGATTTCATCGGCACGCCGGCAGACACGGAGCGTGTCATCGCCGAGAGCGACTATCTATCCCTGCATCTACATCTCAACGACGACACTCATCATCTGATCGGTGCCGAGCAGTTGGCACTGATGAAACCGACGGCGAGTTTGATCAATGTGTCACGTGGGGCACTGGTTGATGAGGACGCCCTGCATGCGGCGCTGTCGGACGGCGTGATCGGGGGCGCCGGTGTCGATGTCTACAGTCAGGAACCACCTGATGCGTCGCATCCGGTCTACCAGCTGCCACAAGTGCTGAGCACGAATCACATTGCCGGTTGCACGGATGGTACGTCGAGAAAGCGCGCCGCTTGTGCTGCAGAGAATGTGGATCGCATCGCCGCCCGACTTGAGCCTCTGTATCGTATCGATCTGTGAGGTTATGCGGCGGGTGATGGCTTCACTCCCCCTGAAGCAGCAACTCTCCCAACCGGTCCATCTTGTTCGCCAGAGGTCGACAGATCCACTCGCACAGGATGGTGCCGTAGAGTAGTGGCAGCAGGGCGACCGTCGCTTCCGGTGTCCATGCTGGTTGGGTCGTCGTCGCCCATCCCACAACAAGACACAGAGCGCCAATGATGCCGCTCGCCATGCCGTAGCGGCCGGCATTTCGTGTGACCCTTGCGGCGACTTGCAGATCCTGCACCAGCTTGGCTTGTTCAGCGGGAGTCAGCAGAGGTTTGTCGAGATCGGCGTATTTCCCCTGCTCCTTCGGCAGTTTCAGCAAGGCGCGGCGGGTGAGTTCAGGTGGTGGCAGGAACGTCAGACGCATCGTGCCCAGACTGCCAACGACATCCTGCAGGGGGTGGCCGATCAGTGTGACCGCCATGGATCCGCCGAGAACGATGACTAAACCCTCGGCGGACAGATACTCCGGTGCGGGAGGACCGACGAGGGTCAGAAACATGGTCGTCGCCGCCATGAGGCCGACAATGGTGGCGATGTCGATACCCCCCTCCGTCACCATGGGACGACCACTTTGTTGGCGTCGTCTCGTGAGAATCACGGAAATGATGATGCCCAGAAGCCCAAGGGCGAGAAAGGCGACGAAGAGCATGAAATCAGGTTGATCTTTGATCATTCTGGCCTTTCTTGGCGTTGAACTCCATCCAAACAGAAGGGGACTCTATGCCGCGCCAAATCGTTTCGCCTCACGAAGTGGATGTAGAAAGTGTCGGTCGGCGTGATTACTGGGTTTCCCTGAGTCACACCAGTGTCTGGGGCAGCCATCTGATTCCCCTGACCGTCATTGTCGGACCGCAGGCCAAACCCGGTGAAGGGCTTGTCGCCTTCGGTGCCAATCATGGCAATGAATACGAGGGACCTGTGGCCATCAAACATCTGCTGCGAGAAATCAAGACCCAGGATGTGCTCGGGCGCATCATCCTCGTGCCGGTGTTGAATGTTGCTGCCTTCCGCGTCGGTGAACGCGAAAGCACAGGGGACGATGGCTTCAATCTGAATCGCGTCTGGGTAGAGGGAGCCGGCACAACTCCGGAACTGGCGGGGATCACCCATCGCATCGTCGAGATGGTGCGCTCCGTCATCTGGCCTCACGTACACATCTCCATCGACATCCACTCAGGCGGCGAGGTGGCACGCTTCGCCCACTGGTCGGGATACTTCGAACATGATGACACACAGATCAACGAGCGACGCCAGCAGATGGCGCGATGGTTCGGTTGTGGTGTCGTGTTGGCGACGGGCGCGTCGATGCCGAATGGTGTATCACGTGGGCTCTACGAGGAAGCGAATGATCTGGGTAAGTATTCGATCGGTACGGAGCTGGGACACGGTTCGTCAACGGACGTACGCGGCGTGAGGTATGCGCGGCAGGGGATTCTCGCAGCGGCGATTCACCATGAGCAATTGTCTGGCAACATCGAACCGATCGATCATCACGCGGACGGTACACAGTCTCTGGTTCGCGGCGCTGCCTCAGTAGCCGCACCCTATCCCGGTCACTACGAACCGCTCTTCGATTGTGGAGCCGTCGTGAGCAAGGGGACCACGGTGGGGCTGTTGCACGACTTCTATCGGCTGGACGAGGATCCCTTCGAGGTCGTTGCCGGTGTCGATGGCATCGTCATCTCCCAGGCGTGGGGTGCGCGCGTCGATCAGGGACAGATGATTCTGCTTGTTGGCAAGAAAGCAGAATGATCACGCAGCGGCATCGACGATCTCGGCGACAGCGGCTACGACAGCGTCAATCTCGGCGGCGGTATTGAAGAAAGAGATCGAGACCCGCACACCACTGGATTTGAGTCCCGTCGGGCGGGTGATGATCTTGCGGTTGCGCAGTTCGGTCGAGATGTGTGGCCCCTCTACACCTTCGGCACGAAACGTGACAACACCCGTGCACATGCCCGGATCCGTCGGATTCTCAATGTGAACTCCAGAGATCGTGGCGAGTTCTGCACGCATATGCGTCGCCAGCTCGGTGACGTAGGGCTGAATGTTGCCAACGCCGATGCCATCGATCGTATCCAGACCCGCTACCGTGGCGTAGTAGTAGGGCGCGGGCACGGTGGCGAACTCAAACCGTTTGACCCCACCATCGTCGTAATAGTTCGCACTCGATGGCACGACGCGCAGACGATCATGCCATGAGCTTTCGACATACAGCGCTCCTGCCGAGTAGGGTCCATACAGCCACTTGTAGACGAGGAGGCTGTAGAAGTCAGCACCCAGGTCTGTGACATTCACCGGGAATTGTCCCAGGGATTGGGCGCCATCGTAGAGGACGGGTACGCCGGCGGCATGAGCACAATCGACGATTCTCTTGGCGGGTAGTCGTGTACCTGTGTCTGTCGTCACGTGACTGAGCGCCAGCAATCTTGTGCGCCGCGTGAGTAGAGCGTCGAGTCGTGCGAGGATGTCGTCCTCGCTGCCGTGAATGGGCAGATAGTGAATCGTCACACCCAGGTCGTCGGCAAGTCGTTGCGCCGGCATCTTGACGGCGGGATGCTCCTCGTCGGTGAGGATCAACTCATCACCGGCCTGAAAGTCCAGACCATTGAACACGGTCGTGACGCCGTCGGCGACACCGTGGGTCAGGCACAAGTCTGATGCTTCCACACCGCAGAAATTGGCGATTCTCTGTCGCGCTGCCTGCAGACGCTCGTGGTGGCCGGTATTGTCCATGAGCACGGGTGGCCCATGTTGGGCAATGTCCTTCGCCTCCTGAACGAGACACTCTGTTACAGCCCGTGTCGCCGGTGAGATACCTCCCGTATTGAAGTACAGGTACTGATCTGTCACGGGGATGCCGGCTCGAATCTCGTCTGTATTCACTGTGGCAGTCTCCTGTAGCCGTAACGATGAAGGCTTAGCGATGAAGCCGTCACGATGAAGGCGTAGCGATGAAGTCTTGGCGATGAAGTTGTGGCGGCGTCAGGCCATGGCGGCGCGGTATTCGTCTGAGTTCCACCCGGGATACTGCTCTTCCAGCAGGGGCAGTGTCTGCTCACTGTAGTACGGATGACCTGCTGGTGGGAAGCGCCAAAATTCGCGCTCGGCGGCGGACAGGCTGCCGATGAATTGCCCGAACACGGGCGAGCCTTTGCCCAGATGGGTGTAGTGCTTGAAACCTTCCCAGACGTGATCGGCGCGACCGAAACTGTAACCGAAGGTGAAGCGCTGCCCCTCGGCGCGGGTGTAGGCGGTGGCACTATGCCAGGAGTAATTGGTGAAGACACACAAGGTGCCGGCTTTACAAACGAGCGGCACATTTTTTGTCATGTCCTGGCCATGCTTCTTGGGGATGAGTCGCAGGGGTGCCTGATCCTCCTCGACATCCTCCAGATGAACCCAGAATCCAACCTGGCCAAATTCGCGCAGCGTTTCACTCATCGGCAGCAGCGAGTTATTGCCATTGTCGATATGAAGATTGGACGCATCGGAGCCGGTGCCACCTGCTTTGTGACCCGGATAGCGCGCAATGAGACAGCCGACGCGCATGTGGAGCTTGTCGGTTTTCAGCCACTTGCGAGCAAAGTCGATGCTCGGCTCATGCATGGTAGCCTGATAGAGCTCCATCTCCTCATGGGGAAAACAGGCGAGCATGCTACTGCCGGACTGATCCTGCGGCGGCTCGCTCTGAATCTTCTCCCAAGTGGGCAGAACACGACGCTGCGCGGCCTGCATCTTCGCGAGCTTCTCACCGCTGATGAAGTCTGGCAGGATGAAGAAACCTTCCGTATCAAGCTCTTCGATGTGGGCATCTGTAAGCGTACTCATCGGTGTTGTCGCTTCCGTCGTTCAAGTGTGGGAATCGTATCCAAAGCTGCGCCGGAGCGTACATAATCGATGAGAATGTCGCGAATCAGGGTGTCGGCGATCTCGACTGATTCGGTTACACCCACCAGTGTCTCGCGTCTTGCGTCTTCGACGACAAAGCTATTCGTAGCGATGGTGTAGAGTCTCTCGGGATCGATGCTTTTGCCCTGCTGTTTGAAACGCCAAGCGAGCTGCCCGACCACGTTCTTGCCCAGAATTCGGACGACAGCGAGGTGATTGCCGAAGGGTTCGATGTTCCACAGGTGACGGGCCGTGATCTCGCCTTCAAAGAGCAGATTACGAATGCCACCCTCGTTGTAGAAACCCGCGTCCGCTTTTGCATGTTGCTGGAGGATGTACTCCACCAGTGTGTACATGTCACGTTTGTTCCACGAGCGCTCCGTGTGTCCGATGCTGACATCGACAAGCTTTGAGACGCGTGCCTCCCAGGCGGCGACGAGAGCGGCCACTTCCGGGTCCTCGGCAGGCAATTCGGCGGCAGGGATGGCGAATCCTTCCACTGTCACGTCACCCGTGTCACGATCGCGCAAGATACTCACGTGGCCCAAGTGTGATGTGTAGGCGCCGACGCGGACAATCGCTGTCTGGCGGACGAACTGAGGTCGTTTGAGAAGAGTATGGCTGTGACCACTGACAATCAGATCGATGCCATCTATCGTTGCGGCGATGACACTGTCTGCTCCGTGCCCTGCATGAGACAGCAGCAATAGCAGATCAACCTCGTCGCGGAGGGTTTTGACCTGTCTCCTGACTGAGGAGACCTCGCCATCGAAGGACACACCTTCGTTGCCGGCGGTAATCGTGATGCGGCGCGTGTCTTCAGTAGTGAGACCGATGATGCCCACGCGCAAGGGGCCGACGTCCATCTGCACGGACGCTGCATCTGCAATCAGTTGTCCCTGTGGATCCCGAGCGTTGGCACTCAGCAGAGGAAAGTCTGCCAGATCTCGATAGTTGAGGATCTCGCGCCAGCCGTAGTCGAATTCATGATTGCCCAGGGCCGAGGCGTCGTAGCCGGCAGCGGTCATGACCTCGTAGATGGGGCGGCCTTGAAACAGGGTGGACACGGGTGTGCCCGAGACACAGTCGCCTGCATCCAGAGCCAGGACATTCGAATTGCGCTGACGCTCCTGCTTGAAGTAGGCGGCAATCCGCGCCAGCCCCGCGGCGCGATCGCCGTCGGCTGAGATATAGCCGTGGAAGTCGTTTGTATGCAGCACGACGAGTGTGTCTGTTGCCGCGAAAGCATGGGCGACGCCACACAGGAGGGCGACGACTACGAGGCGAAACGGATAAACCAAGCTGCTGGCTCCTTTGCTCTTGTGGATCACATGCTCTTGTGGATCACATTGGATGTTGTGTGCCAAGGATCGGCGCTGCTCTGCCACCGTGGCAAATGGCCTGCTGCAGGCCAGAGTTGGTGGCCATGAACACGGGCCACGCTGCGAGGCGCAGCAGGCCTGGCGGCTTGACGCGACAGGCGGCTCGTGTTGAGTTGCGGGTTGCCTTCGTTCTGAGCCGCAAGCCGGACCAGATCAGATCCACCGCCGCCGCACCTTTCCTTGCAGGAGACGCAGACCATGGCCGCCATAGATCTTGGAACACGCCGCGAGTTGTTCGTGGACTCACTGCTGATCGACAAGTTGAAGAAGTCGTCTCTGCAGCTACACGAACCACAGCCGCGCGAAATCGTGCTCGAGCACAATACGCCGTGGGAGGGTCAGTTCAGTCTCTATCACACGATCATTCACGATGGCGACAAGTATCTGCTCTACTACCGCGGTTGGCAGGAGCCCAGCGACCCTGCCGTCTATTGTGTGGCAGTGAGTGACGATGGTGTGCACTTCGAGCGACCGCAGATTGGCAAACATGCATGGCAGGGGGATGGGCAAAACAACATCATCCTCAATGAGGAACCCTACACACACACGGTGGCGCCTTTCATCGATACACGCCCGGGCGTTGCACCCGAACAGCGTTTCAAGGCCTTTACGCGTCATCTCACCGATCCAGATGCCGAGGGCAAGCGTCACGCCGCCCTGCATGGTATGGTCAGTGCTGATGGGGTTCACTGGGAGATGTTGGGTACGGAGCCGTTGATCACGGATGGCAAATTCGATTCGCAGAATGTCGGCTTCTGGAGTGAGGCAGAGGGTCAGTATGTCGCCTACTACCGAACCTTCTCAGCGCATGAAGGGATGCAGGAGCCGCATCGTGGGCCAACGACGACGGCGAAGAGTCTGCGACGCATCAAGCGAGCGACGAGCAAGGATTTCATCCACTGGGAGCCCGGCGTGATCATGGACTATCGCCAGGGAGAGGATCAGGCACCGGCGGAGGAATTCTACATCAACCAGACGCGGCCCTACTTCCGTGCACCCCACATCTATGTGGCGCTGCCGGCTCGTTTCATGGACCAACGTCATCCGGTATCAAAGGCTGAGCTTGAGCAGATGAGTGTACACGAGACACAGCTGACGGCGTGCAGTGATGCCTGCTTCATGACGGCGCGTCCTGGTAACAGCTGGTATGACCGCACCTTCATGGAGGGCTTTATCAAGCCGCGCATCGGTGCCAGTCACTGGACAGCACGCTGCAACTATCCTGTGGACGGTGTTGTGCAGACGGGGCCTGAAGAGATGAGTGTGTATGTGTGCGAACACTACGCCCAGCCTGGAAATCAGGTCAGACGCTACAGTATGCGCCTGGACGGATTCGCCTCGGTGCGGGCACCACACAGCGGTGGCGAAATGATCACGAAGCCGCTCGTGTTTGCCGGCAACAGGCTCGAGCTGAACTATGCGACGAGTGCTGCGGGCAGTCTGCGTGTGGAGATCCGCGATGCAGAGGGCAAGCCGATCCCTGGATACAGTCTGCGCGAGGCTGAAGATATCTTCGGCAACAAGATCGCCGGATGCGCAGCTTGGAAGAAACAGGGCACCGACGTTTCAGCCCTGGCTGGCCGGCCCGTGATTCTACGCTTCGTCATGGGTGATGCTGATTTGTACAGCATGCGTTTCGCTGATTGACCTTCAGAGGGCTGACTGGCTCGATCTGACTGGCCCAGCCAGTTGTGCCCAGGCACCGGCTCCTTGCCGTCTATTTCAGATGGATGACGCTGATGCCGTAGACGACGAGGCGCGGAATCTGGAAGCTGACGCGGTTGTCGCTGACTTCGTGCTTCAATTCGAGGGGTTTCTTCATTTCCGGGAAGATCCACTCGACGCGATCGACGACGACGTCATCTGGTAGCAGCAGATCGGCATTGATGGGCCCCATGGGGATCGGTGTTTCAACGGCAGGCATTTCATCCTGGCGATAGTTGATCCAGTGCACGGGGATCGCGTTGATCTCCTGGGCGCGCCAGATGCGCGTGCGCACCCACCACGGGGCATCTGTGCGCAGCCAATAGCCATCGCACAATCCCTCCAATGTGTCCATGAGGTCCCGACCCTCCGGTGCGTCTGGCAGGTGCGGGTAGACGGGCATTTCCGGCTCCCCTTCGATGGATCCGCCGATGGTCTTTGTGATGGGCTGCCAGTCTGTGCTCTCCCACCGATAGACCTTGCCCGTCGACGTGGTGAAGAGGGCGTCGGGATCGGTCTTGCCGCCATCTGCGTCCATCGTCCCCGTCGCACCCGAGACGAGGAGGCTGCCACCGCCGTCCACGTGTTGTTGCACGGCGGCGACTTCGGCGGCGGACAATCGCCGGACATCGGGCAGGATCAAGTTGGGGAAGTCACTGGCACGTTCCGTCAACTGGTCGTCGAAGATCAGGTCGTAGAGGACGTGGGCATCCTCGAGCCATTCGGTGATCCGCTTCAGGGCGTCGAGATAGTCCGCGGCCAACTCGCGCTCGGCGCGCCGCGGATACACGACGCCGACCTGGGTAATCGGCGTTGCAGGGTGCAGCAGATCTTCGTAGTCCGCCATGAAGCGCTGATAACGAACCATGGGGCCGTAGTAATCTTCTGGTAAGGTCCGACCTGCGTCCCACATGTCCGCGCGCGGTGGGCCCGCGTGGAAACAGGGGGAACAGCCACCGTGGGACGCACCCTCTGCAGCCCAGACGCGCCAGCGGCGATAGTCATATTTGTTGATAACGAAGGGGCGACCGCCACCGCCGACGTGCATGTGTCGCGCATTGAGACCCATGTCAGCGATGTAGCCTTGCTCGATGTCGCTGCCCCAGCGATAGGGACCCTGACTATACCAGACGTAGTTTTCGCCTCGGGCCCAGAGATCTTCCGGTAAGGCAGCACGTTCGTCGTTGGCTCGCATGCCGTATTTGTGATACCACTGTGCCGCTAACAATCCCGGACGCAGCGAGCGCCCGTAGTCGATGAAGACTTCGTCGAAAGCATTCTTGCGTCGTCGTGCGGCAGCCTGCTCCAGGAGTACCAGATAGCGCGCACGCAGCTCCTCATCTGCGTCCTCTTCTGGTGCACGAGCATCGATGGCACCGTCGAAGTCGCCCTTGAAGAGACTGTTGAGTTGGGCGTCAGTGAACTCGGGGCGCATATGCGTGCGAATGACATCGGCACAATAACCGCAACCACAGAAACCCTCGTAGTTGTGGGTCGTGTTGAAACCATCGAGCCCCAACTCGATGCCCTTGCGAACCATCGACTTGAGGACCTGTAGCCAGGCAGGATTTGAGATACAACCGCGGTAGCTGAAGTAGGGGCGCCCGTCGATGGCCCGGCGCGCTGGTTCACCCGTGGGTTGCAGCGATACGGCAGCCAGGACCGACTCAGTCGGTCGCTCACCCAGGATGGCAGGTGTCCACATCTTATCCCACACCTCGCCGAACAGGCCCAGTCCATTTTCATGATCGCCATAGTGCAAGGTGGAGGTGAGTTGGCCGACGACCCGGGCACCGGCTTCCTGCACCTGAGGAATTACATCAGCAGCGAGTTGCAGATTTTCTTCAATGCCGACGACGGGCATCCCTGCCCATGAACGTTCGACTCCCGCATCGCCAGCGAGGCCGTAGAAGTCGGGGCCAAAGTTGCCCATCTGCACGACCTGCACTTTGCCACGCCTGACATGATCGACGACCTGATCGGCTGTCGGCAGGGTCCAGTATTCGATGAGGCGATTGAACCAGAAGTCGGTGGACATTCGTTGGTCATCCTTGCACGAACACGTGCACGTCGGGTTTCTTCCCATGTGGCGAGCGTCTAACGCCGGCAATAGTCGGTCACTAAGGTCACGACGCCAACTGTCTCAGGAAAACAGTGTCTCAGAAGAAAGGAGTGTGCTGTGCACGACCCCTATGCAGATGTGAAATGGCAAGATGTGATCCGGGTGGCCTCAGCGACGCACATGCACCTGGGCAATCAGAAGCAGCTGGAGAATGCCTACGAGTTTGGGATCCGCCACTTCCCCATATCCAACTACTATCCCTCCGTGCCATACGACGCGGACACGCGGCTCAGCGACTTCAGGCTGCGTCAGTCGTGGCCTGCCACGCGTGATGGTCATCGCGTCGAGCCACCGATCAACTGGAACGAAATCATCGACTGGCAGGGCGATCTGGAGGAACCCTATCGATCACAGCTTCCTTTCGTAGAAACGGATCGCGCCTACACATCCATTCCGCCGGATGCCATCCTCAGCCACAATGCGGAGCATCATGGCTTCAGCAATTCGCAGGCGCACATCTGCAGTCCTGGATCAAGCTTCTGTTCGGGGACCTTCGATGCTCGGAGCCACTTTCAACTGAATCAGCATGGCTTTCCCGTGGGCTTTGGTGGTACGTGGCAGGAAGCCTTCGAAGGGATGATCGACGCTCTCGACTACCCAGAGGGCGGCGGGATTACGATCAATCATCCGACGTGGTTCTCGAAGTTCACCGATGAGCAGGTATTCCAGATGCTCGATTTCGATGATCGAGTGCTGGGCATCGAGATCTACAATGACTACAGCTTCAAGAAGGACTGGCAGCAGAATCCTGAGTACACCGTCCCGGATGAACCGGAGCAGGGGTTCTCGCTGCAGCTGTGGGATCGGATCCTGTTGACGGGGCGCAGGTGCTGGGGTTTCTGCGTACCGGATCACAGTGCCGGCAGTGGTGACTGGGGGGGCCGATCTCTGCTCGTTGTTGGCGACCAGATTGAACGGGAATGCCTGAAGGCGTACAGAGATGGCAGCTTCTATGGCTGCCTGACGGGTCGGGGTCCGTATGTAGAAAGCTTCGAGGCGTCGCCGACGTCCATCGACATTGCTCTGACCGAACCGGCGGAAATTCGCTTCATTGCCGATGCCCAGGTCGCGGCGACGGTCACCGGTGATCGAGCGACATTCGCGGTGCCGCAGAAGGCGGGGGCGCCTGACGTGGTTTATGCGCGTGTGGAGGTTCAGCATGTTTCCGGCGAACGGCTTTTCCTGCAGCCCGTGCGTTACGGGGCTCGTGCAAGCTGATGTTCATCGTGTCCGGTGCCAGTTCACGCAGATTCGCCGCAGCGAGGGCGAGTTGAACATCTGGATTCCACTCACCCTGCAGATGCACACGGACGATGGCGTTTTTCGGCAGCCGCGCCAGTTGTGACTGCAGCGAGGACTCAACAGTTTCTCTGTGCGTCGCGGACTGGACGTGAACGTCGACCATGGGACGCGCCGGCAGCTGCACCCACTCGAGGCTCCGGTGGTCGGTGACCCTTCGGTGGTCAGTGGCCGTCTCCGACTCGCCGATAGTAACAATGACATACCCCTTCGGTTCGTCCTGTTCGGCCCACGATGTGCGCTCGACTGACCCGGGATAGATGACGGGTGCCGCCAGAATGTTGCGCTGCAGATCTCGACGCAGCACCTGCGCCCGATGGATGTGACCGGTGAAAATGGCATCGAGGCTGCCAGGGATGTCGCCGCCGCGCACGACGTCTTTGCCGTTGCGGAAGGTGAAATCACTGCCACCGACGCGAGCGCCCTCCACAGCCTGATGCATGCAGAGAATGGCGACGTCCGCCGAGTCGGCTCGATGACCTGTGGCATCGATGAGGGAGGTGAAGTGCTGGCGAACGTCCCGCACGTAAGGGAAGCCGGAGATGGCGATCGAACGTTCGCCGACTTCGTGGAAGAATGTTCTGGGCTGATCGAAGACGTGGATGAGCGGGTTGTTCGCCCACAAGTGTGCCGGGATCTTTGAGCGTTCGTGATTTCCGGGAACCAGATAGACGGGAATCCCCGCCTCTGCGACTTCGACGAGGGGCTCCATGGCCATCTCGACTGTCGAGGGTGGCACGATACTGCGGAAGAGCAGATCACCACCGTGAACGACGAAGTCTACCTCTCGCCGCAGGGCTGGTGTCAGGGCGAGGCGGAAGTTGGCGAGGAAATCGTGGCCCCGTCGACGTCGTGTGACGCGCGTTCGACGCGGCAGGTCAAAACCGATGTGTGTGTCGGCGAGCAGGAGGATGCGCATACTGCAGTGCTACCAAAGGTGTGCAACCGAGGCAAGCTGAACTGGCAGCCGACCGCTTGCCGCGCTGGTCAGTCCGCTGGAAGGATCTCCACGGAGCTGCCTTTTTCCGCCGCCTGTTCCTCGACCATGGCCAGAGCCTTTGCCCGCAGTGTTTCAGCTTCTTCCTGCGTCTGCGCCCAGGCGACGACGTCTACGGGCAGTCGCTGGCCGTCGGCGGTGCGCTCGCTCAAGGCGACGAAAGCCTTCAGATAGGTATTCGGACAGGCGTCCATGACACTGTGCAGAATCGGCCCACACTGTGACTCGGGCAGATTGACGACGATGCGCACACTGGAGCGGGCGCCGGAATAGATATCCGCGATCATGGGCTCGAGGGTCTGACGGAAGAGCGCCTCCACCTCCCGTGGCGGGCCGGGGATGGCACAGATCGTCGTCTCATCTTTGGTCGCCTGCACACAGGGCGCGACGCCGGCGGGATTGGTATGGGCAATGGCACCGACAGGTTTGGTCGCCATCTTGAGCAGGCCTTCGCTGACGTCTTCACGTTTGGCGATGTCGCGACTCTTCATGAAGTGCTGTACGAGCTCTTCATCCACTTCCACATCGACGCCGAGAATCGACGCGAGGACGGAGACGGTGAGATCGTCGGGGGTGGGGCCGAGGCCACCGGTGGTGATGATCATACGCGTCTGCCGTGTGCAGGCGTCGGCCAGGACACTCTGCAACTCGTCGACATCGTCGTCGAGGATGGCAATCCGACGCACGTAACCACCGAGGGCCGCGATCTGCTGCGCCATCCAATAGGAATTGGTGTCCTGGATCTGACCACTGAGAAGTTCGGTGCCGATAGAATAGATCTCGATGGGTGGTTGATGTTTCATGATCCATCCTGTTGCAGGTGAATGACAGCCAGACCATAAACAATCAGCCGGGGGACCGTGAATTCGACGGCTTTGCCGCCTGAGGAATCTTCTGTGATCTGGTGCGGCAACGCCACGGGTTCGTTTCCTTCCGGAAACAACCACTGCACCCGATCCACTGTCTGACTTGCTGCGGGCAAAGGACAGTGGATGTGCAGTGGATCCGTCGGGCGGGGCACTTCGATTTGCGAGTCCTCAATCTGACGATAGTTGACCCAGTGCAGGACCACTGAGTCACCCGCCGTCGGCATCCAGGCGCGTATCCGTACCCACCAGGGGGCGTCTGTCTGCGGACCCGTGTTATCGAGGAGGGTGGAGACCTGTGCGAGGAACTGCTGACCAAAGGCGTCGTCGCCGAGATCGGGGACACGTGGCAGGTTGATATCGGGCTTCAGTTCGAAGCTCTCCAGGTCCACCGGGACATCGTCGAGCCACTCGACACCCGGTGCCGGCGGCAAGGCAGGTATCTCGCGGGTGGATCCATCCACATTGAGCTGGGCCGTCGTGCCGCTGCAGAGTAGTCGTCCACCTGCATCGACGAAGGATCGCAGACAGGCGATCTCCGCGTCGTTGAGTCGTGCGACATCGGCGAGGATCAGAAGTCGATACTCGCGCAGGTCGCTCTCGGTGATCTGATGATCCAGGAGCATATCGAAGAACTGATGATCATCCTCCAGCAGGCGTCCCAGTCGCCGCAGCGCGTCCGTGCAGGACATGTCCGCGACGAGTTCTCCACGGCGCGGATAGACGAGACCGATCTGCGACCAGGGCTCTGCGGGATGAATCAGCCTCGCCTGATCGGCGAGGAACCGCTGATAACGGTAGACGGGCGCCGTGTAGTCTTCGAGGGCGAAGGACTCGTCCGCATCCTGAGTCCAGTGGAAGGCGGGTCCCGCAAAGTGGTTGGCTGCCGCCTCGGCGATGGACAGACGCAATCGCTTGGAGTCGTATTTATTGATGACGAAAGGACGTCCCTGCCCTGCGGCATGAACAAAGCGTGCGGGCAACCCCATATCGGCGACGTACCCATGGGCGATATCGCTGGCGCCTTTGTTGCCGCCCTGGCTGTACCAGATGTAATCCTCGTCGTGGGCCCACAATTCGGGGGGCAGCAGACTACGCTCGTCTCCCGGACCGAAGTCGTATTTGTGATACCATTGCGCCAGGAGTAAATCGGGTTTGAGTTGACGACCCTTGTTGATGAAGACTTCGTCGAAGGCGGCTTTGCGACGGTGATGGACGGCGCGCTGCACTTCGTGAGCCAGTCTCTGTCGCAAGTCGCCGGGCGCCTCCTGTCTGGCGTGCCGTGGATCAAGGTCTTGCAATTCGCTGGTGCCGAAGAGAGACACTCGTTCATCCTCGGTGAAGGCAGTCGTCAGCCACGCGGACAACTCGGTGCGACAGAAATCGCAGGGGCAGAAGTTCTCGAAGTTGTGATGCACGTTGATGCCATCGACACCCAGTTCGATCGCTTTTTCGAGCATGGCAGCTAACATGGCAAGCCAGTGCGGATTGCACATGCAGCCCGCATAGGCGTAGTAGGGCCGTCCTGGAATCGGCCAGCGTCGCAGTGTGCCGTCGTCGGCAAGTTGCTGGGCTTGCTCGGCGCTGGGGCAGGGCATGTCCCCGGGTAGATACTGATCCCATAGGCGCCGCCAGTTGCCGAAGAGACCTTTGTCGGCCTCGTGATCGCCATAGTGCCAGGACATACTCATCTGACCCACGACGAGGACACCGGCCGCCTGCAGACGTGGGATGAGATCACGGATGAGTTCGAGATTTGCATCAATGCCAATCAGTGGCATACCCACCCAGCCGCGATCGACGCTGTCATCATCTGCGAGACCGTAGAACTGCGGGCCGAAGGTTCCGGTTTGTACCAACTGCAAGCCGGCACGACGTACGTGCTGTTCGAGATCGAGTCGCTGGGGGACCACCCAGTGCTCGGTCATGCGGTTGAACCAGGTCATGGATTGAGCCAGGTCATGTAAAGAGGCCAGATCATGGAAATGAGTGGATGCACGAAATGAGGCAGCTGGTTGTTGAAGGCAGGCTAGGGTAGTTGCGTGTCGTGCTGTGTCAACCGATCGTGCTGGCGTGGTGGGGCCACTATGTTGTCGACATCAAAATCAAGGGCACTACCTCACGACCATCGCACACTGACCGGAAAGATCGTCGCCATGGCACAGATTCAAGCAGGTCTTGCACACCGGCCGACTGCCACAGGAACCCGAGGCATGGTTACCTCGGCACATCCGCTGGCTTCTCTGGCGGGATTGAGAATGCTCATGGATGGGGGCAATGCGGTGGATGCAGGCGTGGCAACGGCGGCAGCGCTCAATGTGGTGGAACCCTTCATGTCGGGGCTGGGGGGCGCAGGTTTCATGCATATCCACAGTGCGCGTGACAAGACGCAGAAGGTGCTGGACTACATGGGGCTGGCGCCGCAGGCAGCGACCCTCGACAGATTCGCAAACGAGGAACAGCGTCTCAGAGGCCCGCTGCCGACGCTGGTCCCCGGTGCATGTGGTGGTTGGCTGGAAGCACTGGCGCAATATGGCACGATGGATGCCAAAACCGTTTTCGGCCCGGCGATCGAATACGCAGAGTCAGGTTTTGCGGTGACTATGAAGGGGCACGAATTCATCTCCAGTGGCGTCGCCGATCTACACACACATTCGAGTGCTGACGTCTCCTATCTGATCGATGGCAGGGCACCGCGGCCCGGTGAGATCATCGTGCAACAGGATCTTGCGACGACTCTGCGCAGCCTCGCCGAGGGGGGTCGTGATTTGTTCTACGATGGTGAGATCGGCGCGAGGATCGTCGCCCATCTGCAGAGTCTCGGTGGCTTACTGACGAGCGACGATCTGGCTGCCTTTCAGCCGACCTGGCAGGATCCGATCTCGACAACCTATCGAGGCTATAGGATCTGCGGACCACAGCCCCCCTGCCAGTCAGCCCAATACCTGCTGCAACTGAACATGCTGGAGGCATTCGATCTGACCGATATGGGCCACAATACGGAGCAGACGCTGCATCTGTTTCTGGAGTCTGCGAAACTGGCTGTCGCCGATCGCACTGCCTATACGGGAATCCAGGATCCACCCATCGACGGTCTGCTATCGAAGCAATACGCGGCGTCGAGACGAGAGCAGATCGCTGAACGCGCCACATCGTCGGGTGGAGAATTCTTCAATCCCCGACTCGACGAAGGTCAAGTGCATCCTGGCGACCCGACGGCCTGGATGAAGACGGAGTGCACGACACATTTCGATGTGATTGACGCAGAGGGCAATGCCGTTGCTGTCACGCAGAGTCTTGGGGCGGGCTTTGGATCCGCTGTGGTTGTACCTGGGACAGGCATTGCGCTGAACAACCTGGGACGGTGGTTCGACTTCCACGAGGAGAGTCCCAATGTCATCGGTCCGTCCAAGAAGATCGAGATGCCTATGTCCCCCGTGCAGATCTGGGACGCAGGTGGGTTGCGGATGCTCGTCGGGACTCCAGGGAGCTATGGCATTCTGCAGACGACACCGCAGATGATCATGAATGCCCTCGATCATGGGATGAACATGCAGGCCGCCATCGAAGCACCCAGGGTGAAGACGGCACAGGGATTCACGGCGGACGTAGAGACGCGCATTCCTGCTCACGTGCTGGCGGGACTGGAACAGCGTGGTCACGAACTGAATCGCATCGGTGACTGGTCAGCCGGTGTCGGTGGTGGTCAGGGAATCTGGGTCGATCCGGACTCAGGTGCCTTCATGGGGGGTGCGGACCCAAGACGAGATGGCTACGCCATCGGCTGGTGAGGATCCCATTGTTGCTATATACGCCGTTGTCACTTCAACGCTTTACACGGAGCATCGCAGATGCAGTTTCGCCAACTAGGTCACTCGGGCCTCGAAGTCTCCCTTGTCGGCCTTGGCACGAACAACTTCGGTCGTCGCTGCAGTGAAGCCGAGTCGGCTCGTGTGCTTGATCAGTCGGTGGAGTCGGGGATCAACTTCATCGACACGGCAAATATCTACTCGGCAGGAGAATCTGAAACACACATTGGCAAGTGGTTGAAGGGCAAGCGTGATCAGGTTCTGATTGCTACCAAATTCGGTATGAAGATGGGAGAGGGTCCCATGCAGATGGGCGCTTCTCGTCATCACATCATGGCGAGTATCGAAGCCAGTCTGACCCGTCTGCAAACAGACTACGTGGATCTCTACCAGTTGCATCGTGTCGACCGACGCATCCCCATTGAAGAGACGCTGAGAGCTCTCGACGACCTGGTTCAGCAGGGGAAGGTGCGCTACATCGGTGCGTCCAATTTCGACGCGTGGCATCTGTGCGAGGCGGAGTGGACGTCCAGCGACAAGAGTCTGAATCGCTTCGTGTCCGTGCAGAACTACTACAATCTGCTCAAGCGCGACATCGAGCGGGAAGTCTCGCCGTTCTGTGAGGCGTACGGGGTTGGCATCATTCCCTTCTTTCCCTTGGAGTCCGGCTTTCTGACAGGGAAATACAAGCGTGGCGAAACTGCACCGGAAGGCACGAGACTCGCCGGCTCGCCGCGGGGAGACAAACTGCTTACGGACGCGAACTTCGACATCCTGGAAGGGTTGCACCGGTTTGCAGTAGAGCGTGGACGCACACTGCTGGAGGTGGCGATGGCTGGACTGGCGGCGCAGCCTGCTGTCGCCTCTATCATCGCCGGTGCCACCAAACCAGAGCAGGTTGTTGCCAATGTGGCCAGCACGGACTGGGTGCTGAATGCGGAGGACCTTGCCGCGATGAACGAGATCGTTCCATCACCCTATCCACAGGGTTAGTACTGCCGCACAACAAGGACTCATTCCACGGCTGACTCTTCAAGCGTCTGCAGGCGCTGCTCGATGCTCGTGAGTTTGTCGAGAATCAGGGCATGCACATACACCGCATCCATTCCCACGGGACTATCTGCACTGGCGATCAGGTCGATTACTTCCTGCAGTTCAGACCTGGGTTTCATCTTGTCCGTCCTTGTTTGAGTTTCCTGATGACTGCTCTATTCGAAGAAGGCTTCACGGTGCGGACGCACATCCACTTCAAAGGACCAGGCGCCGCGCCTCTGCTGAACGAGATCCCAATAGACCGCGGCGATATCATCCGCGTCCAGGAGAACCTCGTCATCGGCGAGATTGAAGTTTTCCCGAACCATGGGGGTATCAATCATGCCATCGACAATGACGTGCGCCACGTGAATACCCTGAGGCCACAGTTCGCGAGCCATCGAGTCGGCGAGACCGCGAGCGCCAAACTTGGCGCTGGAGAAGTCGATCGCACCGGCGCGACCGCGCACGCCGGATGTGGCACCTGTGAACAGAATTGTGCCTCCGTCGCCCTCGAGCATGTGTCGCGCCGCATGCTGACTGCACAAGAAGGCACCGAGAACGCTGACGCGCCAGGCGCGCTCCATTTCCTCAGGCGACGCCTCAAGCAGGCCCTTCCATGATGACGCCGAAGCGTGATTGACGAGGATATCCACAGGGCCCAACAGCTGACGGATCTGCTCGAAAGCACGATCCACGGACGCAGAATCTGAGACGTCTGCCTCCAGTGCCAACGCTTTTCCGCCATTGGCAGTCAGGTCAGTGACTAGATTTGAAGAGAACTCCGTCGATCGGGACAAAAGAGCGACAGCGCAGTCCTCGGCGACGAACTTGCGCGCCAGGGCCGCACCGAGGCCGGCACCGATCCCTGCAATCACGGCTATCTTTGACATGATTCCTCAGTTGGCGGGAATTTCTTGAGAAGCGAATGACGATAGCGAAGGTAAGATGACGACAGACATTTCCAATGCACGAATCGCTGTTCTCGGTCTCGGATACGTGGGTCTGCCCCTGGCCGTCGAATTTGGCAAGAGTTATCCCACCGTCGGTTTTGATATCGACTCGTCAAGGATCGAGGCGCTGTGTGCCGGCAAGGACTCTACGCTGGAGGTCTCTGCAGAGGAACTCGCCAGTGCTCAGAGTCTAACGCTGACAAGTGATCTGGCGGCGATCGCCGATTGCAATACATACATCGTCACTGTGCCGACACCAATCGACGAACACAAGCGTCCTGATATGCGGGCATTGCTGGCGGCGAGTCATACGATCAGCCAGGTCTTGAGCAAAGGGGATGTCGTCGTCTATGAGTCGACGGTCTATCCCGGGGCGACGGAGGAGGTCTGCGTACCACAGCTGGAGAGTGGGTCAGGACTGACCTTCAATGTGGATTTCTTCGCCGGTTACAGTCCCGAGCGTATCAATCCCGGCGACAAGGCACACCGGCTACCAAATATCACGAAAGTGACATCGGGCTCGACGGATGAAACGGCGACGTATGTCGATGAACTTTATGCGTCCATCATCGATGCTGGCACACACAAGGCATCGAGCATTCGTGTTGCGGAGGCGGCGAAGGTCATCGAGAACACGCAGCGGGATCTGAACATTGCGCTGATCAACGAACTGTCGCTGATCTTCGGTCGCCTCGGAATCGATACGGAGGACGTGCTCAAGGCAGCGGGTACGAAATGGAACTTCCTACCTTTCCGACCGGGGCTGGTCGGTGGGCATTGTATCGGTGTCGATCCGTATTACCTGACGCACAAGGCGCAGGAGATCGGCTATCACCCGGAGATCATTCTCGCTGGACGACGCATCAATGATCAGATGGGTCACCACATCGTCGACCGGTTAATTCGGTCGATGACCCAGGCTGGGATCAACGTCGTCAACAGTCGCGTGCTGATCCTCGGTCTGGCTTTTAAGGAAAACTGCCCTGATATCCGCAACACGCGCGTCGTGGATCTGATCAGTGAATTACAGAGTTATCACATCGAGGTTGATGTGCATGATCCATGGGTCGACGCGGCAGAAGCGCAGCACGAGTACGGTGTTGAACTCGTGGCCGACGTGCCCGACGACTCGTACGATGCGATCATCCTCGCTGTCGCCCATGATACATTCCGCGAGCTGGGCGCCGAAGGTCTTGGCCGTTTCGCCAAGGCAGAGCACGTCATCTTCGACGTGAAACACATCCTGCCTCGTGAGCTGGGTGCCGAACGGCTATAGACGTGTCTGCTTGAAGAAAGCTGGAGCAGCTCGTTGGTCGACGGACAACGTCTCCTACTTCGCTGCCTCGGTGAGTCGCACCTCATCAGACCAGTCGCGCCACAGATCCCCATGTGGATCACGCAGCAGAACTTCATCCGGCACAGACTCCGTCGTTTTGGCAAAGGCGTAAATCGTCGCCTGCCGAATCACATCCTGCAACTGATTCTGGCCAGCCATGTGCAACAGATTCGCGTGCCATAACACGACAGAGCCAACGGGTCCCTGGGTGACAACAGGTTCGGTATCAGCTTTGATATCGAGTAGTGGCTGCGCCGTGTAGCCATGCCATTCGGCCTGACCTTCCGGCGTAGCAGGTGGTGGCGTGTCACGGTGCACGGCCTCCCAATAATCCCAGATCCGCTGATGACTTCGTGGAAAGAGTGTCAGGCCACCCCCCTGTGGCGGCAGGTCATCGACATAGGCGGCGATCTGTATGCGCCAGCGTGTGTCATACAAGGCTTCAGAGTGGGCGCCCGCATACTCGGCGGCAGGTGCCGGGCTGTTGGGCAGCGTGCAATAGAGTCCGCGTGTGCCTTGCCCCGTCATCCAGGTGGGGCCCGTCTTCGGTAATCGCAATTGCTCGGTTTTGCCCGTTGCCTTGCCCGTCCAGTCCTCGGCCTTGGGGCCCAGGTGTGTCTCCATGCCTTCGACGACACTCTCTTTCATCAGACACGGGCCTGTGGTGACGCCCGCTTTGTCTTCACCTGCGGGCCACACGACCTGCCCTGCGCCCAATAGTTGTTCGGCGACATTCCACAAAGCGCGTGGCGCCGTATCCAGCAGCAACTTCTCGGTGCCATTGCGGGTGTAGAGACGGTGTCCCCGACCAGAGAACAATGGATCGCCGCCTTCCTCTGGTCGCTGATAACTCTCTGCTTCCTCCTTGGTGAAGGGCAGCCAGGTGGAGGGATCGTCGCGTTTCATACTGGGTCGGTTTTCATCGATCAGCTGCCACATCCCGTCGCGTACCTGCCGGCACAATCCGGCATCGAGAACACCTGGCAGCACGAGCAGACCGTCACGCTTGAATTGTGCGATCTGTGATTCGGTCAGTAGGTCGACCTGGTGCAGATCGGGCGAGGGAATTGTCATCGAAGGCTCCGCGGGAAGTGATAATCCGACATCTCAAGCTGAAGTGTCATACATCGAACGGACGTGTTCAAGGGCGATGTTATCGTCCAAGTTCCTGCTGGCGCCAGTCACGGAAACGTGCCTCCCACTCCTCGCCCATGGGATAGAGGCCTTGCAGTGGCACACCCTGGCCCAGCTGAATCCGGATAAAGTCCTCGCGGTCTTCGTGTACCATCACCTCTTCTGTGACGGTCGGGATCATGGCGGCAGGAATCACGAGGGTCCCATCGTCGTCGGCACTGATCACATCCCCGGGACATACGAGGACACCGGCACAGCCGACAGGGACATTGAAATCGATGTTGTAAACCGTTCCACCCGGACTGCAAGGGCCGCGCGAGAAGGTGGGCAGCCCCGTCTCGAGAATCCGGCTCGAATCGCGCACCCCCATGTCACTGACACTGCCAGCGGCACCCCGCGTCTGCATTCGAAGTGTCAGCAGGTCGCCGAAGAGTCCCTCGTCGGTCGCACCTCGACCATCGAGGACGACGACATCACCCGGATGGATCGCATCGATCGCATCATCCGGATGGCCCGGGAAGGCGGTATCAGGCGCGTAGGCGATAGGCGTCAGGTCTTCACGTCCCGGAACGCTGCGGATGGTCAGTGCGGGACCGACACACTTCATACCGGACGTCAGCGGATACAGCGGCATCCAGACTCTGCGCACGCCCATGCGCTTGAGAATGGACTGCAGTGTGGCGGTACTTGCCCTCGACAGCTGCTCGATCACCGCGGCTGTGGGCCGATCAAAATCGGGACCTTGCATACGTCTCCCTAAGGATGTTCAGGCGGTCAGTAGCTCCAACAGCCGAGCGATGACGGCATCCATCTCGCCGGTCTGCAGAAACTGGGGATTGATCGTGAGGCTTTGCTGATCCTGAGCAACACGAATACTTGGATCTCCAGCGGCCAGGGCAGCGGCCAGGTCGGCGGCATCGCGACCCAATACCCGCGGTTCGATCACCAGATCGGCGACGGGAATCTTGTCGCTGTATCCGGCGTATCCTGGGGCGCCGTCGATGCCATCGATGCCGGCCACGGCGGCTACGACCGATGCCGCTTCAGCTTGCCATCGCTGCGTGATGAGGTCGTGATCCAGGCCCTGATAGATCTCCACAGCCTTCACGAGTCCGATCATATCCTCTTTGGTCGTCTTCATCGACCGACCATGACTGTGAAGAGGGGCCGCGTGGGGAATACATGCCTCGACCATCGCTTCAGTACACAATACGAGGGCCGAATTCTGCGGTCCGCGTAACCCCTTGCCGCCGCTGATGACGACGACATCCGCCCCCGTAGTTTTCAAGTCACGCAGATTTCCAGCGGGTGGCACTTCAGCGGCAGCGTCGACGATGACGGGCACGTTGTGGGCATGGGCAATCGCCACGGTTTCTGCCAGTGACAGAGACAGGTTCATCGTGCGTTGGCTATAGACGAAGACGACGGCTGCTGTCTGCGGCCCGATGGCGTCGGCCAGTTCCCAATCGAAGGCCTGCCAGGCGTGACCGATCTCAACGATCCTGCCACCCACCTGCGTGAAGGCATGGTCATATGGATTACGATGCGACCGCTGCATCACCACTTCATTGCGCATGCCGGTGGTCTCGGGCAGGCGCGCGACCTTCGCTGCGTCGCCATCCGTCATCATTGCCGCCGTCGCAATGGCAAGACCCGCCGCGCAGCCGCCAGCAATGTAGCACCCTTCGACGCCGATCAGCTCAGCCAAGCGTCGCCCTGCGGCGCGCTGCAACTCGATGACATCCACATGCCAGGCCGCCGCTTCTGCCATCGCCGTCACGACTTCGGGTCGCACCAGGGCACTGCCGATGATTGTCATTGGGCCCCAGGCATTGATCACCTGACGAATCCCTAACTCTGTGTAGATGACCATTGTCCTCCTGTCGTATCGGGTCTGGTGTCGTCGAGTTGTTGTGCGATGGGCCGATGAGCCAGAAACCAAAGCTATGTTGAGGGTCGAGGGAAACGCGGCTGGACACCAGCACACCTCTTGCGATCACACGGATAGAGCGTCTCTTTGTGAAAAGAAGCGCGCCGACTGAGACATCCTCAGGGCGTCAACGCAAAAGAGGAAGCCCTGGAGATGGACGAACATGTCTGAACGCCGTCGCCTGCATCATCGCCACATTTTCGTCGGTATTGGACTCCTGCTGTGTGTCGTGATGGCTGGTGTCCTGTTCACGACCATCGGCGCACTGCGCTCGCGGGAGACTGCCAGGACCCACGTGGACGACACCGTCGTGCGCTCGATCTGCTCGGGATGTCATCTGTTTCCCGAGCCCGAGACCTTTCCGCGCTCCGCCTGGTGGAAGACCATCCACAACATGGTGAAGATGCCGGGATATGCCGGTGGTCACATCTCTACTGACGCGGTGGTTGCGTGGTTCGAAGAGCGCGCGCCGGAATCGCTTGATCTCACTCAGAGTCTTCCGAACATCGACTCAAGCTCCATCAAGTGGCGCAGGAGTGTGCCAGATACCGCGTATGGCGGAAACTTTCCCTTCGTATCGAATGTGCAGTTCCTGGATCTGATAGGTGATGCGCGGCAAGAGCTCGTCGTGGGCGATATGGCGCATGGCATGGTACTGCTCGGCAAACCTTACGAGTCATCGTATCGACTGGAGCGGCTCGCGATGGTTGCCAATCCTGCGCATGCGACACGTGTGGATCTTGATCGTGATGGCCTGCAGGATGTCATCGTCGGAAATCTGGGTTCTTTCAATCCTCTCGATCACGAGATGGGTTCTGTCGAGTGGCTACGCCAGATTGGACCGAAGAAATTTGAGCCGGTGTCCCTTTTCGACGGCCTGGGCCGCGTCGCCGATGTCCGACCCGTCGACCTGGACGCGGATGGAGATTGGGATCTCGTGGTTGGTGAGTTCGGTTGGCGCGAATCGGGGCGGGTCTTTGTGCTGGAAAATGTGGCTCATGCCGGGGAGCAGCCGCAGTTTGCTCCTCATGACCTGGATGCGCGACACGGTGCGATTCACGTGGAAATCGCAGATCTTAATCATGATGGGTTGCCGGACTTTGTCACCAACCTGGCGCAGGAACACGAGATGGTCGTCGCCTATCTCAATCAAGGTGGGTTTGTCTTTGAGGCGAAACAGTTGTATCGAGCACCACATCCAGCCTGGGGCAGTTCAGGCATGCAGCTTGTGGATCTGGATGGCGACGACGATCTGGATATTCTCCTGACGAATGGCGACATGTTCGATGGGCCTGGTCTGCGCCCTTATCACGGGATCGAGTGGCTGGAGCAGACAGGGTCGCTGGAATTCACACCACATCGTCTGGTGCAGATGTATGGAGCGCATCGGGCAGCCGCAGCTGATCTGGATGGCGACGGCGATCTGGATATCGTCGCTTGCAGTTTCATGCCGGAGGAAATCAGCATCGAGGGCCAGCAAAATGGCCTCATCTTCAATTCACTCATCTGGCTCGAGCAAACGGGAGCCGGTGAGTTTGTGCCACATTCCCTGGAGCAAAATCGACCCCAACATGCGACACTGGCCCTGGGGGACTATGATCTGGATGGTGACACAGACATTGCCGTGGGCAATGCGTTCTTCAGAGCGGGTGAGGCAACCGAAAGATTGGACGCGGTGGACCTGTGGGAGAACCTCTCAGTGGACCTGGAATAGAACGTGGACCTGAACCAGAATTAGCACATCCGGCATCCCTCGGCGTACCTCTCGCCTGGACACCCATCTGAATGGAGCCTCCTTTGTCTCGACCTGAGATCATCGCGTCCTGGAATGACCGCTACTTCGGCGGGACATTGCCGGAAACCTTCCGGGACTCTCTCGCCGAGTTGCCTACAGAGCGTCAGGATGTGGTCGACTTTCTCGAACACTTCTTCAAGCTCATGCATCACGGTCGGTTCGTCAGCACGGATGTTTCACCCATGCAGTGCACCGTGCTGGGCTCGCTGCTGTCCCGAATTCTACCGGGTGCCTGGTCGGGCCGCATACCACCCATTACCGTGGGCGGCCGTCATGTGCTGATCGATGAGTATGTGCTCAGAAACAAGTGGCGCGACGCCACGCCTGGTCTGTTTCTCGACATTGGTTGCGGCTTTCCCCCCGTCACGACGTTGGACTCTGTCGCTGCGTTGCAGGGATGGCAGGTGTTGGCCGCTGACCCTTCGATGCCGGCGCATGTGGTCTACGATGCAGAGGGCAACTACGCAACCTTCGATACGCAGGGCGAAATGGTGTATTTCCAACCGGCAGCGCCGACGGTTGAGACCTGGAATGCGCTGGCAGAAGATGCCACGGCGACGGAGGCGAACTTCCGTCGTCTGCTCGATCGGCTTCTGCCCGATCTCGGAGATGGCGCCGAGGTGACATCTGACGGTGCACGTCTCGTACATCCCATGCGACTGTACTCAAGTGCAAGTCTGTCCTTCCAGACGGCCGGCATCGGCGATGTGCAGGTGCAGGATGTGGACGTGGCGCGCTGCTTCAACGTGCTCTACTACCTCGACGCGACGTTCCGTCGCCGGACCATGCAGTGGTTCGAACAGGTCCTCACCGAAGGGGGATTGCTTCTCATCGGCGGCGACTGGGCACACACGTCAGAGGCTCGTTATTCGGTGTACCAGAAGGTCGATGGGCATCTTGTGACGAGGGAGTTCGCTTTCTCTCTCGACAATCTCTGTCCCGCAAGCATTGTCTCGTGGTTCTGTCTCGTCGATGATGACTTTGAGACGCTGCTGTTGGCAGATCTCGTGCGAGAATTGCGCTCAGACGCGGCGTTTCTGCAGAGACTCAATTCGGTCAACGACCGACTGCGTGAGCAGCACGATTTTGCACCGCGTGGTGCCGATGGATTCTACAGCGAGATGGACCCATCCCTTGGCGCTTCCGAGATCTGGGGCCGAGCAGGCGCAGTGGCCAGCGACCTCAACGAGGAACTCGCCGAAGAGGCCGTGGCCGTGCTCAAAGCGGGCGGCCATGAGGCCTGGGTCAATGACCTGGGACATGTAGCGGTGATGCCGACGGGAGTGGCGTCACAGTGACTCAACCTTCGGGCACAAGGGCGCTTCTAGTCACTCATACCAGATGGGACTGACCCACGCGGTCTGACCGTCTGACTGGATCACGCGAGCATAGACGAATCCCGTCTCGGTATCTGCCGGTGGTTCGAAGGTCTCGTCATGGGTGAAGCTGAAGACCCTTTCCGGTATCGCGCGGTTGACCTTGATCGCAGGGGAGCCGAAGCCATCGATCTGCTGGCCGACGGATTCGACGACGAGATCACTGAGAGGCAGATCGAGATTCACGTCACCTGTTGAGACTTGCAAGTGACAGCTCTCTTCTGCTTCGATCTCCAACACGATCGCCTGTGTGCCGCCGGCGTTGAAGTGGGTGCCGCCCACCATGCCAGAGGGATTGGACAAGGCCCGTGCCTGCCAGCGAACACGCGCATCCTCCTGTTCGACGATCTGTTCAGACGAGGCCATCTCGTCCATGGGATAGATGCTGTGGCGAAAGCAGCGCTCCAGACCCAACAGGCTACCTTTGCGAACCACGCAAGAAATGTCCCAGTCGGAGCGGGTGTCGGCGCGTCCCCAGCCACACTCCACCTTGATCTTGTAACGACCCGGCGTGAAGTCGAAATCGAGATCCGGCCCAGGCAGTCGCCGCACGCGGCATCGACCATTGGCCCCCTCAATCAGATCCACGCGTTCGATGGGAGCGGAGCCTCCGACGTTGAATCGTAGCGGCATGGACGTCTGTCGCTGCGTGACGTCGCCGATCTGACCGTCACCAAGTTGATAGTCGATCCGGAAGCGCGTCCCCGTGGAGGCAATGGTGCGACGATTCATCAGACCCTCCCAGATCGACGGCAGGTCGAGACTATCGGCGAGGACGCCCACCTTGCCGTGTCCGTAGTGGCCGGGGTATCCATCATGGCTGTCGGTGCCGGCGGTGAATCCAAAGCGGTGTCCGGCAAGCAGACCCCGTCGCACCATTGAGCCGCCAACTCTGGGGCCCATGGTGTGGTGGTACTCGTAGGATGCATCATCGGCTTCGCCGCACCCGTGATTTGAGAAGATCTCAACTAGAGGGGACACGCCGGGGATGAAGCCATCCCAGTTCAGGCCCCGATGTCCCTTGGAGTAGCCGCAATGATGTGGCATGAGCATGAACCCAGCGGATTGCTCACCCAGTCGTTGCGCCAGCGTGCTCAGGTCAGGGCCGTCGATCAGTGGCGCCTGATGTGTATTGAAGTACGCGTTGTAGTCACCGAATTCACAAGAGTGCCACTCGTAACTCGGCAAGGTTACGAATTCTCCTGGCTGATGGGCTGCGGCGAGCTGGGCGAGCAGGTCATCCCAATGCTGCTGCAGTTTGGCGAAACCACCGAGGTGATAGAGGATGACGTTGTTGTGTCGCGTGATGTCCGTCGGCATGTCGGGCCAGAAGGCGTGTCCCGTGATGGAGACGAAATCCAAGTGCTGTCTGGCATTATCCAACACGCGCTCGGGGACGCCATGGCCATAACTGACGGCACAGTGGTTGTGGATGTCACCCCAGAAGGTCTGCATGAAGGTCGGCTCCAAAAAGATGTGAGTGGAGGATCAGGCGTTTGCGGTGGCCTGTTTCGCGCCCACGCGTACAACGACACAGGTCATGTCGTCTGCCTTCAGCGTACAAACTCGACTCATGAAGCGCTGCCGATCTGCTCGCGCAGTGCGTCGATCTCGCGCTGCTGCCGCATAACGATGGCGAAGAGCCCCACCAATCCAAAGGCAAGTCCGAGACCCCCGCCGAGACCCATGAGGAAGGCGGGGGTACCACCCTTCTCCAGTCCACCAAACAGGCCCGACAGGGCGATGAACATCGGCCCGCCCGTGAGCAGGGGCGCGAGGACGAATCCGAGGAGTGGCGACGCCGCAGATGCAGCACCCACGTCCCGACGTCGGTTCAGGATCCACTGGACGGCGAAACGCAAGGCGATGAGCCCCGCGACGATGAGGATGATTCTTTCGTAGTTCGCTGGCATGTCTTGCTCCCGGGGGTTCGTTCTAACCCAACGAAAGGGCCTGCAGGCTCTCGAAGCGAGTACGGACCTCGTCGACCTGCCGGGTGAGCGTCGACTCCGATGACACAGCAGCGTTCGAGAGGTTGATGCGATCACATACCAAACCTACCTTCGGCCCCCCTTTGTTCACCGCATCAATTGTGTGCACCGCATCGCAGGGAATCTCAGGCCACAGATGGAGTTCGGAGCCGAAAATGCCCCTGGTTGAGCACAATGCCCTCCCAGCGTTCGAGAAGCTGCGCCAACACGGCGAGAAGGTACTGACCCTCGAGCAGGCGGTGCATCAGGACATCCGTGAGCTGCATGTGGGCCTGCTGAACATGATGCCGGACGCGGCACTTGTCGCAACAGAGATTCAGTTCATGCGGCTGGTGGGCGGCAGCAACCAGATCGTCCAGTTCTTCATCCATCCTTTCACCGTCCATGGCCTGCCGCGAAGCGCTCAAACGCAGGAGTACATCGACCGCTACTATCGAACATTCGAACAGATCCAGGAATCAGGGCTCGATGCGCTGATCATCACCGGCGCGAACGTGTCGACGCCGTCTCTGGATCAGGAGCCATTCTGGACACCCTTGAGCGAAGTCATTGCCTGGGCGCAAGGCCACGTCACCTCGGTGCTCTGCTCCTGTCTGGCGTCGCACGCGTTGTTGAAACTCCTCTACCATATCGACCGCGAACCGATGCCCGATAAGCTCTGGGGTGTGTTTCCCCATCGCATCGCAGATCGTGAGCATCGGTTGCTGCGCGATATCAATACACGATTCGATGTGCCGCATTCGCGCTGGAACGCGATCCACCGAGAGCCCCTGGAGCGGGCGGGACTGACGATTCTCATCGATAGCGACGTCGCTGGCGTCCACCTGGCGGTCAGCCCGGATCAGCATAGCCTCGTCTTCTTCCAGGGACACCCGGAGTACGACACCAATAGCCTGCTGAAGGAATACAAACGCGAGATCAACCTTTTCGTTGATGGCAAGCGTGACGACTATCCGCCGCATCCGGAGAACTATTTCGATGAGGATGCCTCGACCATTGCCGAGCGCTACAAGGCGGCCGTTGTCCGTGCACTGAACGAGGGGGAGGCGTTGCCGTCTTTTCCCGAGGCTCATCTCGAGCCCTTGCTGGACAACACCTGGCGGGACACGACCAAGTCGATCGTCAACAACTGGCTGGGTCTCGTCTACGAAAGGTCCGCCTACGAAGCACCTCACCCCCAGCCCTAGTCCATCCTTACCCGTTCTATGGAGGAACATTTGAAGCCTGAAACCGCCGCGATCCACGCGGGATACGAGACTGACCCGACGACCAAGGCGGTCGCCGTGCCGATCTACCAGACCGTTGCGTACGAGTTCGATGACGCCCAGCACGGGGCTGACCTGTTCAACCTCGCCGTACCGGGCAATATCTACTCGCGCATCATGAATCCTACGTGCGACGTGTTGGAAAAGCGTGTTGCCGCCCTCGATGGGGGAATCGCCGGTCTTGCCGTGAGTTCGGGGAGTGCGGCGGTGACCTACTCGATTCAGACGATTGCCGAAAGCGGCAGCAACATCGTCAGCGTGCCACAACTGTACGGCGGCACCTACACGCTGTTCGTTCACATGCTGCCGAAACAGGGCATTGAAGTGCGCTTTGCCGAGGATGACTCGGCGGAGAGCATGGAAAAGCTGATCGACGAGAAGACGGCAGCGGTGTTCTGCGAATCGATCGGAAATCCCGCGGGTAACATCGTTGACCTGGACGCGATCTGCAGCATGGCAGACAAGCACGGCGTTCCGGTGATCGTCGATAACACGGTGGCACCGACGCTGATCCGTCCGATCGACCACGGCGCCTCTATCGTCGTCTACTCGCTCACAAAGTACGCCGGTGGCCACGGCAATTCGCTGGGTGGCTTGATCGTGGATTCGGGCAAGTTTCCGTGGGCTGAACACGCCGACCGCTTTCCCATGCTGAACGAGCCCGAAGCGGCCTATCACGGCGTCGTGTACACCGAGGCGCTCGGCGAGGCTGCCTACATCGGCCGCGCCCGGACCGTGCCGCTGAGAAACACGGGCTCCGCCCTGAGTCCCTTCAACGCGTTCCTGATCCTGCAGGGGATCGAGACACTTACGCTGCGCATGGAACGGCACTGCGACAACGCGGCGGCCGTGGCGGCGCACCTGAAGAAGCACCCCACCGTGTCCTGGGTGCAGTATGGAGGACTCGAAGACTCGCCCTATTACGACCTGGCGAAGAAATACACGAATGGTCGTCCCTCCGCGCTGATGACCTTCGGCGTAAAAGGTGGCTTCGATGCGGCCGTCAAGTTCTACGACGCTCTGGGCTTGTTCAAGCGCCTCGTGAACATCGGTGATGCGAAGTCTCTCGCCGCGCATCCTGCCTCGACGACCCATCGCCAGCTGACGGAGGACGAGCTGGTGAAGGCAGGTGTAACAAATGATATGGTGCGGCTCTGCGTCGGCATCGAGCACATCGACGACATCCTCGCCGATCTTGATCAGGCGTTGGAGCAGGCGGCCAGCTAACAAGCTGTCTGATAAGTACTACGCGCAGGGGCCCGGACTCGCAGAGTTCGGGCCCTTTTGTGTGTCCGGGGTTCCCCCCTACAGGTCATCCACCTCAATCACAGAGCGGTCATCCTCATCCGTCGTGAGACGGTAGCGTTTCTTTGCGTCATCGGCTTCCAAACTCAAAACATGTTCGCCGATGCGTAGCTGAGGACCAGTGAATATGTCGCCCGGCACTCGCAACTCGTGGTGGCTGGCGCGCTCCCGCTGGGCAGTGGCAAGCTCGTCGATCCGTCGCCGTAGATCCCGTCGCAGGAGTCCCAGGTCTACCAGCGTCTTCATCTGTGACACAAGGGCACTTCGCGCGTCTTCGTCGGTAGAGTTCTTGATCAGACGTTTCATGCGGGCGACATCGACGTGCGGGACACCAACAGAGGCGAGAAGCTCACGCTGTCGCGCCTCGCAGGCTCGCTGATTGGCACGCAACTTCTCCGTCTCACGCACCCCAGCTGGATCAACACCGACCACAACTTTCAGATGAGGATTCGACGGTGAGCCGAGACTCGGGGTCTCCACGTCGCCCGCGGCCCAGACGATGCCACCCACGAGGGCACGCGCTCCCTTTCCACCTTTGCCTGCGACCAGGATGCTGCCACTGGAGCGCACCGAGGCCTCCAGAAGGTGGCTGCCGACTTCAACATCACCGCCGCACGTCACACGTGCTTGCTCTATGAACTTGGCTTGGACGCCACTGCCAGCCTGGATCACCGTCCGGTCGCCCATAATCCCCCCGCCAACTGCGACGTCTCCTCCGGCTTCGATGTAGGCGCCGGGTTCGACATTTCCGCCGATCGTGACGGAGCCCGTCGCCTTGACGCGGAACAGAGGTTTAACCGACCCACCGATGACTACGTCGCCACGGAAATCGACATGCCCGGTGCTATAGTCGACATCGCCGGAGATCTCTGAGACCGCAAAGAGCGACAACCGCAAACGACGCACGGGGATGCCGCGTTTCCGCCTCGATTCCTCAGTAAATGTGACTCCGCCCTGTTCCACTGCATGATAGTCGATTCGACCTTCGTCCTGGGGGCGTGCCTCGATGCGGGCATCACACACGACCTCAATGTCGCAGGCAGGGGGTGGTGACAACTCTGCGCCGAAGACATCGACGCCCGGGCTGCCCGGTTTCGCCACGTACGAGCTACCCAGAAGATCCCCGGGTTGGGCCACGGTGATGAGGCGACGATCGCGCAAATCGATCGAGCCGTCGTCGAGGATTTTTCCAGCGCGTCCTCCCACTTTGATAGCCCACTCGAATCGACCGTCTTCACCGGGTACAGGGACAGTTCCCTGAATGATGGGAATGATGGGATCCGTCAACTCACCGGCTTCAAGTTGGCTCCGAATCCCATCCCAGGCTGACAGATCGACGTCTGTCTCAATCGATTCCGACAGTTCCGCCGCCGTCGGCAGAACGGGTTGTTCTCCCTGGTGCAGGTTGAGAAAGCACAGGGATTGCTTGTCCGTGGCGATCCAGACAGGCGGCACAACGCTCAGTTGTTCGGAACCATAGACGGCGACCAGACCAAACTGAGTCGCCTTCAACACGACACCTTCGGCATCAACCTCGGTGTTCAGTCCCGCATCCAGTTCGACGTTCTCGCCTTCTTCGGCGGGCAGCTCCTCCCCCCGAATGTCTGAACCGGGCAGCCCCTCGATGGCTGGTTTACGTGTCGCCAGTTCGTCACCGGCGTGCACCGCGATGAGCGCTCGCCCCGATCCCTGCATCTCGCCCACAGCGACAACCAGTTCGTCCTGGTCTCTTGCCTTGCGAAGTGAATCCAGATCCTTCCATCGGACCAGCGACGAGGGGGCCGTGTCGTACTTGATTTCTCCGTCTACACCGGGGCTGGGAGGGATTCCTTGTGCCACCAGGTGTGAGCGCTTCTGTAGGGCCTTGCCCGTATCGAGTTCCTGGCAGAGCCGGTGGATCGCCTCATCATCGATGCCCTTTTCGACCCAGCGCACTTCGAGCACCGCCTTGAGCTCTTCAGGCGTGGGCGCTGGCATCGCCTCGCCCTTGATGACGACGAAGTGTACCTCCATGGAGTCGCTGGATACGAAGATGGGCGACACGACGGTGGGTTCATTGCCAATGACGCCACCGTAGCCGTAGTGAGTCGCGACCACAGCCTGACCGTCGGCAGTCAGCTTCGTGTAGTCGCCGTGGGGAAGAGGTGGCAGTTCATCGACTTCGGGAAGGATCGGTTGGCCGTAGACATCACACCCCTCCTCGTATTCAGCGGCGGCGATATCTACCATGACATCTCCCGCATGCACGACATGCACAGGACCTTCCCACGCTTCGACAACATCCAGTGATGGGCCACCGACGGCTTGTTGCAGAGCCGCCAGAGGCTGAGGATCGTCGACCGTCAGCGCGTCTGGCAGATGAAATCTCAAATGAGAATGGGTGTGCACGATGGCTGGTGTTCCACGTGCCGCAACGACGTCATACTGAGGCCGCCCGCTGGCCGCCCGTTGCAAGGCAACCGTGACAGTTTTCTCGTCTAGTTCGGCGAGGATCTTGTGCCGCCTCAGTTCATCACGCACTTCTTCGATCGTGTTCTCCTGGCCCAGACGACCGACGGTGACGATCAGGTGATCTTCGTCGATTTTGAGCTCGAGGGTCTCTGCCGTCAGTTGTGAGTCGAGATCCCTGAAGGCCTGCTCATCATCGCGGTGTCGATCCCGTCCACCACGCCGCTTACTTCGTTTTGACGATGAGTGGTCGACAGGACTGCTGTCATCCTCGTCAGCATCGGCTTCCTCCAACAGATCTTCGGGTGACCAGTCGTCGTCTCCCGCAACCCCTTCTTCGGCGAGCAGTTCCTTGAGGCCATCGAGGTCCTCAAGTCCGTCGTCAATCTCTGGGATCCCATGGGTTTCTTCGGACATCGCTCAGGCATCCCCGTCATGCAGCAGGAGACTACCGTCTTCTTCCAGAAGACGATAGCGCCGGGCTCGCGTCTCCTCGGTGACCTTCAGCGCCTGGTCGCCGATTCGCAGCTCGGCTCCTGGGAAGACCGTGCCTTCCACTACCAGATCTGCCGTACGTGCCGAAACCTGCTGTGTCTTTGTCAGCGCTGTCAGCCGGTCTCGGCCGAGCTTGATCGTCTCACCCAACTTCGTGAGTTCGTGCACGACCTTGACCTTCTTGGCGCGCTCTTGCTTATCCTGAACCTGTTGAAGTGTTGCCTTGATTTCGCTGGCGTTGAAACGCTCCAGGCCCAAAAATTCCAGAAGTTTGCGCCGCCGGGCATCTACCTTGCGCAGCCGCTTTCGTAGATCTTCGGACTGGTCCACGCTCGAAGGATCGATTCCGAGGATCAATCGGATCCGTGGGTTGGACGGCGAACCGAGGGATGGCGTTTCGACCCCCTTGCCGGCCCACACGAGGCCCCCCACAAGGGCCCTGCCACTCCCTTCGCCCATGCCGCCCACCTTGAGTCGTCCGCCGCAGCGAAGGGAAGCCTCGAAGACGTAGGCGCCAATCTCTATATCACCACCGGCGCGGACACTGCAGGCTTGCAAGAATTTGCCCATTACATTGTCGCCGGCGGTCAATCTCGTATCCTCACCGACGACGCCGCCTCCTACCAGGATGCTTCCGCCGGCTTCCACAACGGCACCGGCCTCAACATTTCCCTCAATGCTGACGGTCCCCGTCGCGTGTACTTCGAACAAAGCGCTGACGGATCCAGCAATGACCACTTCACCGTCAAATTCAATGTGTCCCGTGACGTAGTCGACGTCCTGCTCAATCCTGGAGATCTTCGAGATGCCGATTTTCAGTCGATGACGTCCTTTCTGCGTGCTCTCTTCGTGGGTCACACCGCCTTCGACCTCCGCATAGCAGGCAATGACGTCGTCATCCAGGTTCTCGGTGCGGATGTTCGCCCCCGGGACCAGCGCAAGTGCTACGGGCCGTCGAGGTGTAATGACTCTGCCATGAACATCGCGCCCAGTAGTACCCTCGTGCGATGGTCGCAGATGCCCGAGAAGTTGACCCTCCTTGACGACCGTGATGAGACGGCGATCACGCAGGTCAATCGAACCGTCCTCGAGGATCGTTCCTGCCCTGCCGGCTGTCTCAATCTCCCAATCGAAGAATGAGTCTGAACTGGGTGCTGCAGGATCTCCCTCGGCAACGACCACGTCAGTGAGAATGTCGCCTGCTCGCGCGCGAGCGACGGACTGCTTGATCTCTTCAACCTTGATGCCGTGACGTACGTGCTCTCGCTTGAGAGCACGTGCGACTCGTCGCAGAGAAGCATGTTTGTCGAGGCGTACGATGGTGGCTGTCAGGCAATGATCGGCGACATCGAGCTCGATCTCTTCTGTGACAACCTCCGCATCGGAGTCTTCCGGACGAGCCCCGCGTCGACGGCGCCCAGGCCCGCTGTGCCTGGCTGTGTCCGGCTCTGAACCAGTATCGTCGGTGTCGAGAGACGCCTCGAGGCTCTCGAGTTCGGCCTGCACGCCGGTTGTCACATCGAGGGAGGTCAGAAACTCGGCCAGTTCATCGATCGCGCGCTCCTGCGGATCGGCGTCGGCCAACATCTGAGCGACGTCTCCACCTGGAGCGGTGTTCTCGTCAGTCGTCGAACCTTCGAAGTCTTGATCTGATTTCTCAACCATCGTCGCCTGCGTGTCCGAGTTGCCGGGAAAGCCCGTACGGCGAAGTGATCCACTTCCAGGCGTACCCACGGGGGTCTAGGTACATCATACCGAATTAGGTGTCGAATTGCCGACAGCATTTGGGAATCCCCGACCCAACCAGGAGACACCGAATCTCGACTGGAGGTCGAGGTCAGTCTCTGAGGTCATCACCTTGCCTGAAGGCGTAGAGATTTCCTGCGAAATCTGCCAGGAAGAGCAACTCGTCCCAGATCGCCGCTGTCGTGAAGACGGGCGCGCCGAGGTCCATCTGCCAGCGTTCAGTACCGGTGCCGACGTCGATGCCACGGAATATCCCATCTGAAGCGGCAATGTAGATCGTGTCACCACAAAGCACCGGGCAGGTTTCAACAGCCGCCGCACCCGCACTAGAATAGGGTACGGTATACGACAGGGCTTTGCCGGTGGGGTGGTCCCAGAGCGGCTCCAGGGTGTCCCGTGAGAAGGCGGCGACACCCTTGTCGGCAGTACCCACGATGAACATGTCGCTGGTGATCAGTGGTGCACTGGCCGCGTGGAAACTGTCGTCTCCCTGCCGCTGTTGCACAATCTCGCCCGAACGCGGATCGAGGAGGAAGAGCGAATTCTGCGCGGCGAGGGCGAACTGATCGTCACGATACGTCACCGTACCATCGCGGAATCGTAAGCCGTGTTCGGTGTGCTGCCAGAGTAGTTCACCGGTGGCGGCGTCGTGACCGTAGAGTCCGCGCCAGTGGGAGGACGCGACCAGTATGCCGGCCCCCAGCGTCATGGTCGGTGTGCTGCCCTCACCGCCATCCCAGGCGTCATTGCGCCAGCGTGTTGATCCGTCTGCCACGGCGAGGGCTTGCAAGCTGTGACCAAAGCCGGTGAATACCGACTCGCCATCGGTCACCAAACCCGAGACAAATCCTGGCAAACGATCGTAGTGCAGATCCTTCTCCCACCGCAGGGCACCCGTGGCGGCATCGACGGCATAGGTGAAACCGCGCTGGTCAGTGGCGATCACGGTGCCGGCGGCGCAGACGATCGTGTTCTTCACTGAATTACGGGTCGGGTAACGCCAGATCTGCTGGCCTGTGAGCGCATCGCAGGCGATGATGGCGCAATCTTCCGCATTGCCGTCGTCGATTGTGGCGGTGAAGACCCGACCCTGGGCAACGACAGGTGATGCCATGAAGACGCTGGCGCCGACGTTGTGCACCCAGTGCAGGTGCAGCGGTGGTGGCAGGGGAGGTGCAGTGGAACTGTCGTGGCCGGCGTTGCCCAAGAGATTGGGCCAGTCTGCGGCAACCTCTGGACCTGCTGTGTGCACCTGATCTGCTGTGTGCACCCTGGGATCTGCTGCCGTCGTCGTGAACTCGGCCTTCGCCGTGAGGGTGCGACCGTTGGCCAACCGGGCCTCTGTCGTGAGTGTGTACGTGGTGGCGTCCGTCGTGTCTTGTGGCAGCCACGTTGCAGACCAGTTCCACGCAGATTGGCGTGTGAGGTCGAACCATCCCGATTCGCTGCTGCCCTGCCAGTCGTTGCCGGCGTCGGCGGGATGGATACGGCAACGGGCCGCCACCGTTGGCGAAGGTGTGTGATAGGCGTTGATGGAGACGGTATAAGTTCCGTCGACACGGCGGGGTTGGTGGTTTTGCGTGGGGGCCACGACGGTGATGTGGCGATGAACGTAGCTGTAGCGCAATTGCGTGCGTACGTCACCTGCTGCATCGACATTCACAATGCGGAAGGCGGCGGGTGAATGATCGATGCCGCCCTTCGCCACCACAGCCGTGCCCAGAGAGATGGGGCCATCAGGGCTGTGGCGCTTGTGGAAGTGGCTGTGCCAGTGGCCGTAGAGCCAGGCTTTCAGGTTGCAGGAATTCAGCTCGATGACGTTTCCTGATTCTTCGTCCCCATCGCCGAATTCAAAGCTCGGGCCGTTGGTAAGCAGGTCGTGGTTGAAGACGATCTTTGGCTGCTTCTGCGGAAACAAGGCCAACAGGTTCTGCAGCCACGTGAAGATCCGCGCCTGGGAGTAGGAGGGCTCAAAGTCACCGTGGCGCATGGGTGTCACCACGAACAGCACATTGCCTTCCTCAAAGGAGTAGTTCACCGGGCCGAAGCGAGTCTCGAAGAACTGCTCGCCGTAGTCACCCGCCAGCAGGTCGTGGTTGCCGAGACTGGTGTAGACCGGTGTCCCCATGGTCGTGCTGGTGACGTGGCGGCTGTGCCAGTCGATCCCTCGGGTGTAACACAAGTCACCCGTGTGAAAGATGAAGGCGGGCTGTGTGTCACGAACAAAGTCCTTCAGTTCGTCCAGCCAATCGCCCATTTCGGCGGTCTCCGTGTCGGCAATCTGGACGAAGCTGAAGTGGTCACGTCGCTGTTTGGGCCGCATGGCGAAGTCGTAGCTGGCGACGGCGATGTCGGTGCGGATGAAGTGACAGGAAGCAGCAAAATCGGACGGCTGGTGGACGCTGATGAACCGGGAGTCGTCGTGGCCGGGTAACTCGAAACAACCGTCGGCATCGGTACGCACGACGTGGAGACCGTCGCTGACCGGTACACCTTCGATGCCGCGACACTGGGTGTCTGCATCGTTGAAGACTCGACCACAGTAAGGTCCCATGGAGGGGAGCACCTGGTGTCCGCCGGTCATTTCGTGTCTGCTGTCGAGAACTCAGCCTGTGACATGCGCTTGAGCTGGTAGGCGGTCAGCACGATGACCATCGCCCCGAGAACCCAGGCCATGGCGGCGCCGAGACCGTAGTGGAGATCCATGAAGGTGCGCTCGAAGATGTCGAGGCCGAGCACGCGTGTCGCCCCGTTCGGACCACCGCCCGTCATGGCGAGGATGAAGTTCGTGCCGCCCTTGAAGGCGCCGACAATGGCACCCACGAGCTGGATGAGAATGAGGAACTTCACGCGTGGCAGGGTGATGTAAGCCAGCCGCTGCATGATGCCAGCACCATCCATTGTGGCCGCTTCGACGAGCTCTTCAGGCACCGTCTTGAGCGCGGCCAGATAGATAATGCAACCGGGACCTGCCGTGGCCCAGATGGTGGGCAGTACGACGCAGAGCATGGCCAGGTCGGGATCATCGATCCACGACAGGGGCTCGATGGCGAAGGGACCCACCAGAGTGGCGATGAAGGTGCCCAGTCCGGACCAACCGCTCACGTGATCGGGATTGAGTCCACGGGCGATGATGGTCAGTTCTCCGG
>Ga0233428_1000603_pt1 | contig 47421 bp, 61 predicted proteins | sample SI_118_April2016_4_FD_179890 | JGI IMG/M metagenome (GOLD analysis project Ga0233428, IMG submission 179890) | Seawater microbial communities from Saanich Inlet, British Columbia, Canada - SI_118_April2016_120_MG | ecosystem: Environmental > Aquatic > Marine > Inlet | place: Canada: British... | reverse complement strand
ATAGAGCATTTTTTGCATAATTATGCAATTTTTGACTCGATTGATATTTGGTTTTGGGATGCGATAACTTAACAAGACCTTATAGTTTATTAATGGAGGCTCGTTTTTAGTATGATTACACCTGTTCTTATTGGGATTGCCGGAGGCACGGGCTCAGGCAAAACTTATATCGCCAAGCAATTGCTCAAAAAATATGGAGAGGGTGAGGTCGCTGTTATTGAACAGGATGCTTACTATAAAGATCTATCCAACTTACCTTTAGGCCAACATGGTCAGCATAATTTTGATCATCCAGATGCTATAGATATCGAACTATTTAATCAGCAGATTACTAGCTTAATGAATAGCCAACCGATTGATATGCCGATTTACGACTTTGCCACCCACTCAAGGCAAAGTAAAACTCATCATGTTATTCCACATCATGTCATTATCGTAGAAGGAATTTTGACCCTTCACTATAAAGTTTTGCGTGAGATGATGAACATCAAAATTTTTGTGGATACGCCAGATGATATTCGATTTATTAGGCGCCTTACCAGAGACGTAAAAGAAAGAGGTCGTACTGTTCAAGCGGTTATTGATCAATATTTACAAACGGTCCGTACGATGCATCAGCAGTTTGTTGAACCGTCCAAATTCTTTGCCGATATTGTTGTCCCTGAAGGCGGCAAAAATAAGGTTGCTGTGGATATGATAAGCACCAAAATCGATGCTATATTACCTTCAAATCGTTTCCTATGCGAAGTCTAGGATAGCTCTATCTTATAACAACAACTTTTCTTATAAACCAAAATTAACGTTTATTGCCCTTGCCTGCCATTCGTAGCTTTAGCGAAGTAGGGTCGCGCCGTCCAAAAATAAATATTCCCTGTCATCCTCGTGTATACGGGGATCCAGTCTTTCAGTAGCTCATTTATGCGTTGTTTTCTTACAAGCAAATATCTAAATTTTTTAGCAAGGGGTTGGACAAGCAACCCCTTGCTAAATATTTAAAAAGAATGTTTATACGGAAGAAGCTCAAAGTCTTGGCGCAGTTCGTAGAACGTAGACGGATTATGCGAAGCGGGGATTTAGTCTTTCAGTTGCTCATTTAAAAATGTATATATTACGTAAGCATTTGTTTGTAAGAATGATAAGAATTGGGATCGTAAGGGCTAACCCATTACAAAAATCTTCTTGTAGCTACAAAATAATTGGGGTATTCTCCTACACATGGTTGATCGGCTATCCAAAAATAGTTGGTCAAATTTTTGATGTAATACAATTGCCGTTGTGGATAGTTTGTTCGATGGCATATTTTTTAATTAAGGGCAACCCAAATGAAAAAAATATACTCGTTATTGTTAATGGCCTCCCTAGTATTTGTTGGTGGCGTAACGCCTACGTTTTGCGCAGAGAAAAATGATGCACTTAAGGTAGCTGCAATAGCTGGTGCGTCGACTAGAGTGGCAGTTGTTGTGGGCTTATTACAATATTCTCGAACGCCTTGGTATGTAGATGTCGGAGTGGGCGTCACAAAACTTGGATTGAAGTTTGTGCCTAGTAGCTATTTTAAATTAAGTGCCTATGTAAAAGAATTCATGAGCAATCTTTTCCCAGATTTGTAAATTTTAAGCTCAAAATTTAATCAAATGGCCGGTACACTCAGTTGTGCCGGCCATTTTTGTTGCTCAATGCGAGGGCGCACTTTTTGGTCTCTATCGTACCTTTGCCTTTATTAGTTACATTTTTAAGGGCTGGCTCAGTATAAATTGATTTTATTCGTGTGCTGAAATTGGATAGTTGGCTGTTGCCTCATCTATAAAAACATGCGATAGTATTTGTCGTAGGTCATGCGAATTATGCGTGATGGGGGCCTGTTTTTTTGATTTTGTTTGAATTTTTACATCTTTTGTAGGGCAGTTTTTTTGATGAAGAAAACGTCGATATTTTTTATACTGACAGCTATTTGTGTTAGCTCTTTCAATGGCATGATTGGCGACAATACAACGTTGGCGGCAAATTTACCGCAAGGCCCTAAAAAGCTCAATACAACCACAGTTAATATTATAAATAAAGTGCCTAAAAAAGATGACGACAAAAAGACGCTAGGCAAGTCTGAGGCTAAGCCAGTTCAAAAAAAAGCGCCTAAAAAAGATGATAAAAAAATCGATAGTAAGTTAAAAGAAGCTGCGATTGAAGAAGATAAAAAGGTTGTTGGCAACAAGCCACTTTCTAAGCCTAAGCCTTCTCAAGAAAAAGCTCCTAAAAAAGTTGCTGCTGCGCCATCTCCACCAAAAGTGCCTGTAGCGCTTACGCCAGAACAACAGCAGAAGCAGATGAGTGACATTCAACGACAGCTACATGAACAGGATGAAGTTAATAAGGTTATATTGAATGCGGTTCAACATGATCGTAAAATTTTAAAAAGTCATCATGAAGCAATCAGTGCAATTGGTAAGCAAGGAAGTGTAGAGCCACCATCCCAAATTGAAGTTGTGACAAAAGAGTTTGTGGATGCTTATAAACATCAACAAGAAGAATATGCAAAGCAGCTGAAAAAGAAAGACGAAGAGAACAAAAAGAAACTTGATAATAAGAATGAAGAGATGCGATCTGCTGGACGGGGTATTAATTATATTAGCGCATGTTCGTTGGTATTTGCCTTGCCAACATTAATTAATAAAATTTTTCCATTTAAAAAATCAAGAGAAGCGTCCACACAAGCGTCTAACAAGGGTCTTTTACCTAAACTACTTCAAGATTCAAAAAGTGGGTCTTTACTTAAAAGGTCAAGATCGCTAGGTGATATGCGTCTATCGTCAAATTCAAAAAATAAAAAAAATCAAAAAAATCATCGTACTTATAAAGAGACAGGAACGTCTACTGAATCTCACGAAAATAATAAATTAAAGTTCGTGCTTAAACTTCGTGAGCATACTTGGACAACAGTGATCCCGTTTCTTTGTAATCAGGCTAAAATTTCTCTTTGGACTAAAAATCTGGAAGTTAGAAAGCTTTTGACGAAACGTAGTACGATGGCTTCATTAGGCCTATTAGGTTTTGCTATTGGATTAGAGCGAATAGCAAAATTGTGCCATTGTGGATACGGTGTGATTACAGTAGTGTAGAAGGAAGAAACATTAATTTATGGTTACAACTTTCGTGAGACTTTCTTTATGAATAAAATATTACTATTCATGATCGCTATTATTTTATGCTGTGGGTCTTATTCTGACGCATTTAGCATGGGTAGATCTGATTCAACTGAGTTTATCTATAATGAAAAAATGGACCGTGATAATGCAGCGCTAAGGGCTGAGAATAAAAGGCTTACGGCTTTGTTAAATCAAGGTAATAATGCGCATTTATCGCAAGGTGCGAGTCCTCTCGTTTCTGTGACGGATAAGCAACTCATCATATATCAAAAAGGTACCCAAGAAACTAATAAGTTGTTGTTGAAGCAAAATTCCATGTTGAAAACGGTTGCTAATAAGCTTATTAAAAGGAATGAGGAGCAGGGTGAGCAGTTGCGACACAATTCCGATGTTTTGGTACAAAACACATCGGCTATGGGCCAACTTCAAGAAGTGTTTGCGCAACCAAAGAAAGAACCCAAAAAAGAACTTACACCTTTAGAGCTTCGTAAACAGCAGCAACGTGAAATTAAACATGGAGCATTAGTAACTTTGGGGGCGGCAGTTGTTTTGCCTTTTAAAATACTTGGCAGGTATGCACAAGCTTCTGATGATGAAGAACGTCGCAAAGTGCGGTTAAGCCTTGTATGTACTTCAGGTGTGATGTTTGCGACGGCGATGATTGCGCCAAAAGTGCTCATTAAAAAGTTGGGGTCCTTTTCGGGACTGGTATCGTTTTGGTCGGGAATATCTACAGCAATAAGTTTTTTTGCTATGGGCTAATAAATTAGTCAGTAAATCGTTCGGGCTGAATGATGCCACCGGAAATAATCAGGGCCATGGCTTCTTGCCTGGTAAGGTCGACAACGGTGATACTTTCTTCGGCTAGCATGATGTAGTAACCGCTGGTTGGATTAGGCGTTGTAGGCATAAATACATTAAAAAATTTCTTTTGTTGGTCGGGTGCAAGTTGCTTTGCTACCTGACCAGTCAAAAACCCGATGCTAAAGACTCCTTTGCGTGGGAATTCTACCAAAACAACTTTTTTGAAGGTCAGGGTATCCTGTAGGCTGAAGGCCTGCACTAGTTGCTTAAGCCCGAAGTAGACTGGTCTGACTAGAGGAATTTGGGCAACAATTGCTTCTAACAGCCTTACCATTTGTCGTAGAATCAATGTTTTTAGGATTGCTCCTAGTATAAACACCGCAGCAATAACCACCATAATCTCGCCATGCGGGATTACGTTGAGCCAGTCAGGGGTTAGTGCTGTGATAGGCTCGAGCCATCGCTTAAGTAGTCTGAACGAGAAGGCAAATAGCCCGATGGTTAGCGCCAGGGGCAGAATTGTAAAAAGGCCGTTCAAAAAAACAGAGATTAACTTGTTGACTAGCGTTTTAGATAGACGCTTAAGAAGTCCAAACATACAGGGCCCCGATTAGTTTAGGGGTTAAGAGATATACGTATAGTTTGTATGTAAAATAAGAATGAAGCAAAGTTGACGATAGTTCTAAAGAAAATAATTCCTTGTCATCCCCGGCTTTGAACGGGGATCCAGTCTTTGGGTAGTTCATTTGAAAAACATAATTTTAATTATATTTTTAGCCAATGTTAACTAAGGATTTTCCTAAATTAACCAAAACGATCTATTTCATTCAACGAATGAACTATTAAGAGATATACGTAAATTTATGAGTGAAGGTGTGTTTGCAATATTGTAGCCAGCTGCTCAGCGGCGTTGTGTGCAACCTGACCATCATCGCTCTCTACCATCACACGTAGAAGCGGTTCTGTGCCTGAGTATCTAACTAGAATTCGTCCTTCAGGCAGATTTTGTTCGTGCTGATGGATGATGTCTGCAAGGGGGCCATCGGTAAGTGATTTACGATTTTTGATAGGTACATTGATCAGGCGATTTGGTGTGTGCACAAAAGTTGTGCATGCCCAGTTGTTTGTCTGAATGATGGTTTCTAGCACTTTAAGTGCTGCGTAAATGCCATCACCGGTGAACAGGTAGTCACCCATAATAATGTGCCCTGAGGGCTCGCCACCCAGCTGAAGATTTTCATCTTTGAGTTTGCGAATGACGTACTTGTCGCCAACTGCTGTGCGATAAAAGGTTTGGTTGTTTTTTTCTACCAGATTTTGGAGACCCATGTTACTCATGATGGTACCAACCAGTCCGGAAGCACCTTTGTAGCGTTTGTTGTTCATTAAGATGCTTAAAATATCATCACCATTTTTTACATTGCCGTTCATGTCCACAATGACTACTCGATCGCCGTCACCGTCGAAAGCGATGCCAATATCGGCGTTGTTTTCTATCACCGTGTTTTGCAATGTTTTTGGATCAGTAGAGCCACATCGGAAGTTAATATTGCGTCCGTTTGGGCTTGCGTTAAGCGTATGTACTTTTGCACCAAGTAGCGTAAAAATTTTTGGGGCAAGGAAGCTTGTTGCGCCGTTTGCGCAATCAAGTACGATGGTCAGCTCTGAAAGCATATCAGGTGCAAACATACTGATAATGTTGTTTATATACTTTGTCTCTGTCGAGAAGAATGGTCGATCTGTGCCAAAATGTTTGTATGAGGGTATTACATTGTCTGAATAAAAAATTTTCTCAATTGCCAGCTCATCATGCAAGCTGAGTTTGCCGTCGATTGAGTCAATAATTTTGAGTCCGTTGTCGTGATAGGGGTTATGTGAGGCAGAAATAATGAGGCCCCACGCACAGATTTTTTGACGTGTTACTAGGTTTGCAATGACAGGTGTAGGTTGTACTCCTGCATCGTAAATACGGATCGGATGCGAGAGTATACCAGCCTTCATGGTTGCTTTAAGCCATGCGCATGACTCGCGCGTGTCGTGGCCAAGCAGAAGAGTGCAGTGTTGACCGTACTTTCTGACAGCCCATTTGCCTAAGGCATAGCCGATTTTGTATGTTTCGACGATGGTGAAAGGGTAAGTACCAACCTGTTGACGAATACCGTCGGTTCCAAATAATCGTTCTTGCTCTGCCATGTGATCTACTGTTGAACTATCGGGATATTAAGCTACAATTTTTGTTAGGCGAACTTGTGCCGGTTTGTAGTCTACCACGTTAATTCCCGAGGGTAAAAGTATATCGGTTGGCCAGAGTTCAATTGTAGCCTCGGCCGGGTCTGCGGTATGAGCATCTGCGTGGAAGGCGACCTCGTTCCAGTCAAGGTGAGCTAAGCGCTCTCGAGCACCCGAAAGAGTAACCAGGGTGTGATTAGGTGTACTTATTTGGTCTGACTGGCTGTTATAGAGATATATTGGTACATCTAGGCTGACCCGTGTTATGTGGGAATCGGCGACCATTATCCAAGCACTGTAACCCAGAATTAAAGCCATGCTTTTACGAACGATCGAGTTTGATGCGATTTTTGCTGCGAGGCTTTGCATAGCTTTTCTCCGAGCTAAGATTTACACGATACCCAAGATAAGCGCACAGCAGCGGTGCTATCTGGGCGGCTGGAATACCGTTTAAAGTTTTTGATTGTGCATGCAGTGTGAAGTTGCCTGCAGTTGGGTCAACTATGCAAACAATACTGTCGGTCTTGTCGGCAATAACAGCATGTTGACTGTGTCGGCTGTCTTGGAAAATAGCCTGACTTTCTGTGCTAACTGTTGCGTTTACAGCCTTTACGAGTCCTTGCGAGTCTACCCACAGGTACTGTTGTTGATTAAAGTCTGATGAGTTAACCAGCATTTTAACTAACTTGGCGCTAATGGCTGCGTTTACACGGATTGGTGATTCAAACAGAAGTGAGAGGTCATCACGGTGTTCAATCAAGCAGATAACTTTTTTGCCCGCATGCATGCTGTGGACAAGCGCTCGTACAAGGTCGTCAATCCAGGCGCTAGTTGTAAGTGCTTTTGCGCCAATCTTTCTTGATGGAATGAAGCTTCGTTGCAATGTGTGCTGGTGATAAATAAGAGCAAGCATGATACACGCGGGTGCCGACCAGATAAGCAGCGAGTGGGCCGCCTTGGCGTTGAATGCGTATGTAGCAATAATCATCGCACTGTAGCCATAAAACTGCAGTAACATTGGTCGTCGCTTACTACGACTTAACCATGATGAAAAATTGTAGGCAATAAGCATGAAAAAGGAAATTTCTACAAGATCCTTTATCTGGGTTATATGTAATGTTGTAACACAAAAGTGATAAAGGGCATCAAGAACGCTCTTCATAGAAACTCCTCTTTTTATGTGCAACATACACTCTAACCAAGATTGCCTTGCTTGTCGATGGTATCAATGTTCTTTAACAAAAAACATTGTTTCGTATTTAATGAAATTATCTTACAACTGTTTATTTTCTATTAAGATTTTTGCTACTCTCATGTAGAAGAAGAAAAGAATTGCACACTCGAGGGGGAGTAGCTATGAATAAGGTGATACGGACTATAATCAAAAAAGTAAAAAGCTGGAACGGGTTAACCATTGCTGCTGTTGCGCTGTTTTCGTTGATTTTTATTTTTTCTATTTATCGGCACTTTAAAGAGAGTCGGACGCATATTGACATGGTTGTGGGTGAACATATTCAGTTGTTACAAAAAGCTCTAAACAAGGTTGACAAAGACTGCCATATTGTTGATTTTGAGCACGAAAAAAATTATATCGACTTTTTAAACGTTGTTTCGTTTGTGGGCTCCGAAGTTGGGGCTGTGAATCTCTTGTACCCTGACAGCTGGAAGGGTCCGTATTTGCGCGACAACTTCACCATGCAGGAGCAGCAGTATCAGGTATTGGCCAACAATCAGGGACATTTTATTGTGCCTGGACCGGGCGTTCGCTTGGGCAATGGCAAGGTGATAGGTAAAGATATCATATTGACCTACGATACTGACTTGCAGACACTGCTAAAAGATAAGAATGGACTAATGTCGCACGATGATAGGGCACTTGCCGTGCCTATCAAGATTAGTGGTAGCCGTATTGAACGGCTACTACAACGAGTGGTTAGTCCAAATCACTAAATAGGCTTAGGCTTTACGAATAAACTTTTCGTCAATGACTTTGATACCAATCGCAAATGCAATTGTGAGACGAGCACTTCCATCCGCTCGTTCGTCAATGTGCGTGATGTCTCCTTGACCAAATACCGCGTGTGTAACTTGTTGCCTGATGGCCCAGCCAGTTTTAGTGCTGGCTACTCTTTTTGGTCGTGGAATTGAGTGTTGCATTTGGCGTGGAGCTGAGCGTTGTACGGCCTGAGGGCTTTTTGGCTTTTTGCGGCCGGTTTGCGGAGCTTGCCACGGTTGCTCTGTTTGTAGAGGTTCTACTGTAAAGTCGTTACTTGGCATACCTCCCAGCCAGTTCGCAAACTGTGATGAGAAGTTGCCTCTTGTCCAGCCAAAGCATTCATGTTTTTTTACAAGCTGCTCTGGAACTTCGTCCAAAAATCTGGAAGGTAGTTGCTCATTCATCTGGCCGTAGGTTGTGCGGTAACGTGCATTGGTAAGTAGAACACGTTCCCGTGCTCTAGTAATTCCTACGTAAACCAGCCGACGTTCTTCCTCAACGGACTGCTCATCGTGAATGCTGCGTGAGCTGGGCAGTAGGCCTTCTTCAAGTCCGACCAGGATGACGTTGTCAAACTCTAGTCCCTTGGCTGCGTGCAGTGTCATCATCTGTACTGTTGGGGTTGTCTGATTTTCTTTATTTTTTAGAGTGTGCTCTTGAAGCAACGCAACTTCGTCCAGGAATGCCTGAATAGTTGTGTGGCCTTGCTGCTCAAAGTGAGCGATAGCTCCCAGGAGCTCATGCATGTTTTCGGTTCTTGTTCGGGCTACATCAGGCTCGCATTGATCCTGTAGATATTCGTAGTATCCGATACTTTGTAAAATATTTTGGGCTGTTGCATGTACGGGAGATTTTGCGTCTAGTCCGGTGAACAGGTCAACAACTTTTTGTAACGCTTTTTTCTTGGAATGAGTTACCATTCCCTGGTCAATCATGAGTTGAGCAACTTGCCAAGAATTATAAAGCGAATTTTGTGCCCAGGTCGCACTAAACAGCTCTTTGAATTTTGCACCAAGGCCGCGTAACGGTGTGTTGATAATTCGAGAGAATGATATGCGGTCAAACGGATTGGCGATTAAGCGCATGTAGGCCAGCATATCTTTAATTTCTTTGCGTTCATAAAACTGAATTCCCCCGATTATAACGTATGGGATCGAGCTTTTAATGAGTGCTTCTTCAAGTGTTCGTGACTGATAGTGTGAGCGGTAGAGCACTGCGATGCTAGACCCTTCATTGAATCGTTTTACATGCGTTGCGAAGGATGCAACGGCGTCAGCCTCCTGGTAGTTAGACAGGCAGGTGAGTTGCATCAAGCGGTTTCGGGCCTCTTTAGAGGACCAAAGATCTTTTGGATTACGCATGGTGTTGTTTGAAATTACGCTGTTTGCTGCTTCAAGAATAGGCTGTACAGAGCGGTAGTTCTGGGAGATTGTTATACGGTTTGTTTTTTTGAAATCTTTTTCAAAATTTAGGATATTGGCAACCGTTGCTCCTCGCCACGAATAGATCGATTGATCTTCGTCGCCCACTACGCACAGGGAGTCAGCAACAAACTTTTTCTTAGTATCAAGTGTCATCTCTTTGAGGAGTTCATGCTGGATGGCGTTGGTGTCTTGGTACTCATCAACCAGCACGTGGCTTATGTTGCATTGGAACCCTTGCTTGAAGGCCGGGTACTTTTTAAAAAGATCGAGTGCCCTTACGAGTAGGTCATCAAAATCAAGCGCTCGACAGAGCTCTTTTTCTTCCTCGTACTGTTTAGCAACTTCTTCAAGAGAGCTGTACCAAGGATTGTAGGTCCATTCCTGAATGTCGGCACGATTTTTTTTGGCCGAAATATAGGCGCTAACAGATTTTGTTTTTAGTTGCTTCTCAAGGCCTCGGTGCTTAACAAGCTGTTTTATGAGCAGCTCCTTGTCGTCCTGATCCATGATTGAGTATGAAGCCAGTTCGGGCATTACTCTGTTTGTTTTGAGTAAACGTAGGCAGTATGAGTGGAATGTCCCAACAAAAGGGCGACTGATGTTACCTTCACCAACCAGTTTTTGAACTCGTTGGCGCATTTCCTTGGCCGCTTTGTTGGTAAAAGTTAGGGCAACGATGCTTAGTGGATCAACCTGGTTGTTAACAATCAAATGTGCAATGCGCATGGTAATGACGCGAGTTTTGCCAGAGCCTGCTCCTGCGCACACAAGCAAGATACCGTTTTTGTGGGTAACTGCGCTATGTTGTTCTTTGTTGAGCTTTGTCTGTTGGATTGTTGGTTGATTACTCACTAGACGAGCCTCGTGCCTTGAATTTTAAGTTGATAAGACGAGGGGGAGTCAAGCGACGCCCCCTTGTTAATGATTTTTACTATACCTGCTTATCGCCTGTGTTGCTATCAGATTCTGTGCTGGAGCTAGGATTTGAGTTGGTCAATTTAAGCCCATTTTGAGCTGCTTTCTTATGTTTTTTCCATGACTGTTGGATTGTTGTAGCTGCGCTGAGCCTTTCAGCTTTAAGTTCAGCGTTTCTATTCTTACCAATCCAGAAATTTTCAATCTTGGTTGTGGCAAGTTTCGTTGCTGTATAATTGTTATAAGCTTTGTGACCTCTAAATATTTTTTGAATTTCTGTTGCGGAGCGATTTTCTTCTTTAGCCTTTTTAAGAATATTAAGTAAGATAGCTTCTCGCTTGCTACGAATTACTCTGGTAGTGATTTTATTCACCCAACCGGTCGTTGTTGTACCGTTGTTGCTGGTATCAAGCCGTGCATCTTTTAGCAACTCAACAAATCTCATTCCTGCGGGCCCTATAGCTTTTTTTACAGCAGCTATTCTTCGCGTTTTTTCTTTTTCGGTCTTAGGTTTTGGCTCTGAAGAATATAGAATAAACTGATTGCGTAGGACTCGTGTTTCACGTTCGTTTGCAAATTTTGCTCTATGATTATTGTCTATAATTAGGTTTAGTTTTGACTCATTTTTTACTTGATCATTATTATATTTTTGTACGAGCCAGGAAAGGTTGTTGTGAAGGGTTCTTTGCTTTTTATCAAGAATGGTCAGGTGTTCGTCGTTTTCTATCTGACGTCTGTTTAATTGTTTGCGGAACAATGACAGATTATTCATTTGGGCATTTAGGCGAAGGCGCATTTGGCTATAATTAGTGTTGTTATCTTTTTGGTCGTTTTCTAGTGTATCTTTCATCAATTGCAGCGACTGTTTCTGGAGGTTCAATTTTTCATTTAAAAGTTCATAATTAGCTTCACTGCAGTTTTGAGTGTAACTCTGCTTAGATATTAATTTTTCTATTTGTTTGTAAAACTCTGTTAAAGACTCTTCGAACTGTTGATAATCTTCAAAATGAGCGTTGCTAACCGTTGTAAGGTTATCTTCCAGTTTTGATCGCTGGTCTGTACCAATGTTTATTTGGCTTGAAATGATCGGAAATTTTTTATTTACAGTTTCTTGAACGTCAGCGATTTGCTTTTTCAAAGTTGTGATTTGATCTTGTTGGGGTTTGGTTAGACTAGAAAAATATTCACTTTGAGCAAGCGTGTGGCAAAGGTCGGTCCACTCTTGTTGATTCATTGGGAAGCTAGGGTTTTCTTCACTTCCTGTTTGTGTATGTTCGGCCGCTGTTTGGCGATTGGATGTTGATGATTGTTGATTGTGATCAACAAGCGATTGCTTGGTTGCTTTACCTTTATTTCTTCTATTTCTAGGCCTTCCGGCTTGCGTGTCAGGTGAGAATAAGGTTGTCGCGAATAGTAAATGTAGTAGGAATACGTGCAAGCATGTTTGGTTCTTTGTTTTTGGTGGTACAGCCCGTATGTTGGATGGGACTGCAGCTGTTACAATTAATAGATTTAACATGGTTGTCCTTTTCATGAGGGTCCCTTTTTTGGTAGTTGGGTTATCTATTTTATTTTTTAGTCCTTAGACTAGCTCAATTTCTTTGCTTGTTTGAGCTAGTTTTTCATTAGATTTAGGTGTGTACTCGTGCAAAACTTCCCAGTCATATCCACCGAGTAGATTATCCTGTAAATTCCCATTTAATTCGGCAACTTGATCTTTAAGGCCTGTGAATGTTTGTTCTAGTCCCGAGAATTTGTCTGTAATGGTTGTTTTAAATGTTCGGAATTCAGTTATTATTTTCTGAAATTCGTTTGGGTTATTGAGCTTTAGTTGAATATTATTTGAAAAGTGATTTTTGTGTATGAGGTTATTTGATGGAATCGATTCACTTGTCGGTTCTTTCTGTGCCAAAAGTTCGGCAAACTGCAATTCAAGTTTTGTTAATCTATTCGTTTGGTCGGCTATTGTTTTTTTTAGGCTTAATATGTTTATTTGGTTTGCTTCGATTGTATCGCAATGCTCTTGCACCTTCCTCAGCCCGGCTTCCATGGTGTTTGACATAACTTGAACCTGTCTTTTTGCCTTTATAATTGGTGTTGCTATGTTTTTTATTGCCCTAGCAGCCTTATCCGAAGCACTTTCTGAAAGCCGCTTAAAGGTTGTTGCTTGTAAGCAGGTAAATTCTGTTGTGCCAAGCTTTGCAACTAGACAAGTTAGATCGCCGTCAGGTGTTTTTATTGTTTTTTGTCCATGCAGAATCAAATCTTTTTTATTCACTTTTTTACTAAACATTGCCCGTGTGTTGCATGAGAATGTGGTTGCAACGATTAATAAATTTAGCATGATTGTCTTTTTCACGGGCTCCCTCTTTTTTATGATTGGTTTAACTACTTTTTTAGTCGTTACCAACTTTATTTTTGCCTTCGATGGCCTTGATTACATACTTGAAGCGCATTGCATCAGTTTCATGTCTTTGCCTGAGGCTTTCGATTATTTGTTTTTGTTGGTCTAACGTTTTCTCTAGTTTTTGATTTTGTTTTTGCAGAAAATTCATTAATTTTATGGTGTCTTTGTGTACGGCATCATTTTTGGGGATGGAAAAATCAATAAGAAGTTGATTTTGTTGCCGTTTTTCTTGTTTGAGATCAGCTATAGTTTTTTGTTGTGATTGTACTTTTTGTGCAAGAAACTTGGTCTTTTGGCTAGCTGTTCTTTGTAAAATTCTGCAATTACTATCTTGATTAGTACATGCGCGAATGCAGGGTATGTAGGCTCCTCCCAGCAGGAAGAGGCCGATCAGTCTTTTTTTGCCAATGAATGGTTTAAAGTTATTATATTGCCTTGATCTGTGAGTAGCAGTGGTCCACATGGTACTCTCCTACACCTGGGTTTGTGGCTCAGGCTTACCGTTTATCTATGCCTTTTTTGTTGTATTCCATGTTGCCAGATAATCTAGTAAAGGAGCAAGTTCTTTTTTTGTTTTTGCGCTTACAATGACATTTGGTTGATACATGTCCAGCATGGCTTGTAGCTCTTGGTCGGGGTTTTCAAGGCGGTCAGCCTTGTTGAATACATGTAGTATTTGTTTTTCGCCCAGGCCTAATTCTTCAAGAATTTCCATGACGACTTGGATGTGGTACTCAATATTTTGGTCAGAGGCATCAATCACGTGTAGAAGTAAGTCTGCGTATTGAAGCTCAGAAAGTGTTGATTTAAAGGCTTCTATCAGATTGTGCGGGAGCATTTGTATAAAACCTACCGTGTCTGAGATAACGCCTTTCTTTACACCTTTGATGTACAGTTCGCGTGTTGTTGTGTCCAGCGTTGCAAATAGCTTGTCTTTGGCTAGTACGTTGCTCTTGGTTGTGGCATTTAGGATTGTTGATTTACCCGCATTTGTATAACCGACCAAACATACTTGAGGCACGTTACGTGAGAGTCGTTGTTTGCGCTGTGTTTCTCGAGATTTTGCCATCTTGATCAAGTGTCGTTTTTGCTGCAAAATCGAGAGATCAATGTAGCGTGTTGCTTTTTCTTTGCGCGTTTCACCAGGACCTTTTACACCGATTTGTCCGGCCTGTTGGGACATGTGTATTCCGTGACCAGCCAGGCGAGTTTTGAAGTATTGCATCATCGCGATGGATACTTGCGTTTTACCTTCGGCGGTTGTGGCACTTTTTTCAAAAATTTCTAAAATTAGTCGAGTGCGATCAAATACAGCTGCATTCAACGCATCGCTCAAGTTGCGTTCTTGATTTGGTGATAACGGCTCAGACAGTATCACTTCTTCAATTTTATTTTCTTTGCATATTGCAACTAGCTCTTCCAGCTTACCCTTGGTTAAAAAATATGCAGGGTCAATGGAGCGTAGTTTTGTGAAGTGAGTAACTTTATATCTTATATCGTTGCTCTCTACCAGGTGAATGAACTCGTCGTAGTATGACTGAATGTCACCAGCTTTATTGTAGGGCGTGTGTATACCTACCAGTAAAATATTTGGATATTCGATGGTAGGATTGAAAAGTTTTTTAGCCATTTATGCCTCTTTATTCCTTTTCGTACAGCTCATTATTGCTTCATTTTAACCGGAATGTACTCAGTTGTAAATGACGGACTAACAGAGACTTTGCAGATTATTTATGCTACTTTTTGTGCATACATACAAAATAAATCTTGTTTAAGGGTGTCTAACGGTGTTCGATTTTTTATCTAGTAAGTTCGGTGCTTTGCTCAATAAAGTTACTGGTCAGAGTGTTATAAGCAAAAATACGATTAAAGAGGCTTTGCAAGAAGTTCGGTCGGCATTGATCGAGGCTGATGTCCCTTTTGAGGTTGTTGAGCAGTTTGTTGGTCAGGTTGAGGAAAAAGCTGTTGGACAGCAGCTGAAGGGCTCATTGAAGGCTGGTGACCAGTTTGTCAAAATTGTTCATGACGAGATGGTCGAATTTTTAGGTTCTGCTCACAAAAAAGATCAAGATCCTTTAGCACTTACCTTTCCGGCTACAGTTATTGTGATGGGGCTTCAGGGTTCAGGTAAAACCACAACACTCTCAAAGCTTGCATTTTATATGCAAAAACAGGCAAAAAAGCGTGGTAAAAAGCGATCAATTATGTTGGCATCTGTTGATTTTTATCGACCGGCTGCAATTGATCAACTTGAAGTTTTGGCTAAGTCGGTGGGTGTTACGTTTTATCGTTCACCTGAATCAGACGTTGTTAGCGCTGCCAAGGATTGTGTTGATCAGGCTCGCAAGCAGGGTATACAGGTTTTATTGTTAGACACTGCAGGTCGACTACATGTTGATGAATCTATGCTTGAGGAGCTTAAGCAGGTTGTTGATGTGGTTAAGCCTCAGAAGTCATTGCTGGTGCTTGATGCAATGACAGGGCAGGAGTCAATGCGTATAGCCCAGGCCTTTGATAAGGCTGTTGGCTTTGATGGGGCTGTGCTCTCAAAAGTTGACAGTGATGCTCGAGGTGGTGTTGCGTTTGCTTTTGCGTATCAGGTAAAGAAGCCGGTTTACTTTGTAGGCGTTGGCGAGCGACCTGAGGATATGGATGAATTCCGTCCTGAGCGAATTGCATCCCGTATTCTTGGCAAGGGTGATGTTGTCAGCTTGGTAGAAAAAGTAGAAGAGAAAATTAAGGTTGATGAGCGCAAATCCATGGAGCGTGCTTACCGTAAAGGTACAATCACGCTAGAAGATTTTGCTAGTCAGTTGGGAATGATGTCACGGCTTGGTTCTATGAACTCTATCATGAAACATCTGCCAGGCATGGGACAAAGCATTACACCAGAGATGATGGAGCGTGCTGAGTTAGAGAGCAAAAAATTCAAAGCAATCTTAAGTTCTATGACGCGTAAAGAGCGTCTGTATCATAAGATCCTTAACACTTCTCGCAAGCGTAGAATCGCTAATGGAGCGGGTGCGACAAAATCGGATATTGATTTATTGCTGCGTAAGTTTGAAGAAAGCCAGCGATTTGTTAAACTTCTAAAGAGAATGGGTGGTTTGGGTAAATTTTTTGGATAAATACCCGTTCGTCCGTATATTTTTATAAACACATTAATAAGGTAGCCTTAACAATGGCAGTCAAGATTCGTCTTTCGCGCATTGGCAAAAAACATCGGCCATTTCACCGTATTGTCGCAACAGACAGTCGGAAAGCTCGTGATGGACAAGCTTTAGAAATTTTGGGAACAGTTGATCCTCTGAACAACAAGGTTATAACGTTCAATCAAGAACGTGTTGACTACTGGTTGTCTCATGGGGCGATTATGTCCGATTCAGTGCGCAAATATGCACGTCAATTTGTAGGCAAAGAATAATTATCTTTGTTGCATTTAATCAACTTTTGTTTGTAAGTCACGAATTTGTGACAGGAGCAAGGGAGACACTGTGGTAGAAAAACTACTTGGGTTTGCAATTAAGCAAATCGTAGAACATCCCGATAAGGTGTCTATTTTAGTTCGTGATCAAGACGGTAAATTAGCGGTTACGATAACCGTTGATGAAGTCGATGTTGCGCGAGTTATTGGTCGTGATGGTGCTGTGCTAAGGGCATTGCGCTCTGTTGCACGTGCTGTTTCTGCTCAAGAACTGGCCGACTTCCACGTAGTAGACGCAGGGGCGTAATGCGCGTATCGGTTGTTACGCTTTTTCCTGAACTATACGAATCATTTTTAACGACAAGTTTAATTGGTCGAGCTCAGGAGTCGGGGCGGATTTCAAGTGAAGTTACCTGTTTTTTTGATTACTGTGCTCCAAAAGAGCGAATAGATGCTCCAACTTTCGGCTACGGATCTGGAGTCCTCATTAGACCTGAGGTCGTTGAGAGGGCTGTTAATGACGTTGAGGGTAGGCATGGTAAAGCATTCAAAATTTTCTTTTCGCCTCAAGGGCGTAAATTAGATCAGTCTCAACTACGCGATCTTTATAAACGTATAAAAAAAACACACAATCATTTGATGCTGCTTCCTGCTCGTTACGAGGGCATGGATGAGCGCGCACAAGAGCATTATGCCGACGAGGTTATCTCGGTTGGTGATTTTGTTTTGATGGGTGGTGACTTGCCCGCCATGATGCTGATTGAGGGTCTTTTACGGCTTGAACCAGAAGTCGTTGGTAAAGTTACTTCTGTTGAGCAAGATTCTTTTTCGGATGCTTTTGTTGATTATCCAGCATTTTGTGCTCCAGTCGAATGGAAGGGACAGACTGTCCCCGAAGTATTACGCTCTGGAGATCACGGGGCTGTAGATAAGTGGAGAGCTCAGGAAGCTGCACAAAAAACAGTTGTAGATCATTTTGGTTGGCTGAGATCACATGTTAGCCAAGAAAGTGATGTTACACGTGCTCGTGAGCATATTTTGCCTCACTATGTAGTTTTAATGCACGACCAGATTGTGTTGCCGCATGGTAAGGTTGGAACAACTTCGGTTACTTCGCTGGACATGCATGACATTGCCCGCTCTGCACAAACGTACGGCTTGCAAGGTTACTTTTTGGTAACTCCGCTAGTTGATCAGAAAAAAATTGTGCAAAAACTGCTTGATTTTTGGAAGTCAGATGTTGGCATATCGTACAACAAGGCACGCCATCAAGCTATTAATGCGGTATCTGTAAAAGATTCTTTAGATCAGGCTATTGAGCAAGTTCGTAATGAGCATGGTAAAGAGCCGATCTTAATTGCTACATCAGCACGACCTGTAAATGGCGTAGAGATGATTACTTTTAATGATCAAGCAACGGTGTGGTCTCGTGACCGTCCAGTTGTTTTTATCTTGGGTACAGGGCAGGGGCTTGATCAAAGCGTGATTGACAGGTGTGATTACCTGTTGGTGCCGGTACAGGGCTTTTCTAATTATAATCACCTTTCGGTACGCTCAGCGGCAGCCATCATTTTTGATCGCTGGCTTGGGATCAATCCGGTCTAAATTATGGTTTTGGTACCATCAATAATTTGTGGTACACTCAGAGGGTGAACTTTATGAAGGTAAGCACCCGAATACTATTTTTGTAGTAAAATTTGCGAATGAGATTAGAGGAACATCGATGAGAGCGCAGAAATATACGCGTGAAACAATTAATTCATTAGGGGTTAGTGATCGCGGATTTCCACATTTTGAGATTGGCGACACAGTTGCTGTCTATGTAAAAGTGAATGAAGGAAGTAAGAAGCGAACACAAATTTTTGAGGGCGATGTTATCGCTATGCACAATAATGGTGCATCATCATCGTTTACTGTAAGAAAAATTGCTGTTAACAGTATTTCTGTTGAGCGTATTTTCCCTTACTACTCGCCTATTATTGAAAAAATGGAAGTAAAGCGACACGGCGATGTTCGACGTGCAAAGCTATTCTTTCTACGTGAACGCATTGGTAAGGCTGCTCGAGTTAAAGAAAAAGTTCTTACACGTAAGCAGCGTGAAATTAAGCAAACAATGCATAGAAAGCGAACTTTCCTTAAGCCTATAGAAGCTGTTAAAACAGCTGAAGTTGCGCCTGAGCCTACATCTGTAGCTGCTCCTGAGCAAGAAGCTAAGGATACAAAATAAAGAGTAAAATGTATGTTTATGGAGAGTTTTAAAACATACTTTGAAGATATTAAACCGTCCGTCAGTCTTGTACTGGCGGGCGTTTTTTTGTGCCTGTTTTTATTGCCTTCTTGTGGGGGTAGTGGGTCAGGTTCGCATAAAAAAAGCACAAAAAAAGAGGAGAGCTTTGTTCAAAACAAGGCTCGCCTGATAGATGTTCCGGTACCTTTGGGTATTAGGCCTGTTGCCACTTCAAGTGATGATGCATCAGGTACAATTTTTTTATCGTATAGAATTGAAGGTCTAGCTGGCACGGTACAGAAATATTATCATCAACAGATGGAGCGACTAGGGTGGCGTGAATTTACACGTGTTAACCAGGGCGATCCGTTGATTATGACTTTTGAAAAACCGACAAAGCTGTGCATTATTCGTGTTGAGTCCGGGCCGGGTAAGAATCAAACGGTTGAGATTGTTGTGGCTCCTAAGATTTCTACTTAGTAGGAGCCGGGTAGTGATTTTTATTTAAATATTTTTCTCTAGAATATCAAGACGATCTTCTAGATCTCTTTGACTTCTACGGAGGTCGCGGTTTTCGCGTTCAAGTGCTTTGGTGTATGAACGGTCACTGCTGTAGTTGCGTCGAGAGCCACTATTCATAATTGCGCCTGTCATCATACCGCCAAACATACCACCAGCAAATCCGCTACCAAATCCACCGCTGTCAGCGTGTGATTGAGTTGTGCTTAGGCCAGCTAATGTTAGTAGGGCGAGTAGGGTTATACGTTTTATTTCCATGATATTTTCCTTTTTATATAGTTCATATTTAGCTTGATCGTGCTATTAGCTTTCTGTTTGCTTCTTGTAACTCTCGGACTTTTTGTTCAAGTGTTCTTACTCTTGAAGAGTCATCAGAGTTATTAGTGGATTTACCTAATAAAAATCCACTAATTCCACCAGCACCAAGACCTCCAAAAAATGATCCAGCACCAGCTTGCAGGCTTATTGCGTTTAGCAAGGTCACTGCTAGCAGAGTTAATGCTATTTTTTTTGTTTGCATGATAAGCTCCTTATTTTTGTATCATTGCTACTTATATGATAAGTATGGCAAATGTGCAATAATAATAGCAATGGTTAGTAAGAATAGTAATGATTTTTTATTTATAATCATGTTGTGTGATGGGTTTACAGTCTTATGAGTCGGTTAGTTGGGCCGCAAAAAGGTTCAGTTTACCTGCACCCAAAAGAAGGACCAGGTCATTGGGCGCTATGCGGGTATCCAGCACGGCCTTAATGTTATTGAAATCCTTGCTAAAAGGCGCGTAGGTCACAGGGTATGATGTTTGTGCTTGTGTAATGGCATCGCACATTTTTTTGCTTGTGACGCCTTCTATCGGTTCTTCACTGGCCGAATAGATATCGGTTATTATCAGCTCGTCGATCGGTTGACTCTTAAACATGTTGACGAAATCGTCCCATAATTTTGATGTACGAGTATAGCGATGGGGTTGAAAAACAACGATCAGGCGGTTTTTTGCTCGTCTTCTAGCGGCCATCAAGGTGTAGTAAATCTCTTTGGGATGGTGCCCATAGTCATCAAAAATTTCTGCGTCGCGATAGGTGCCGTGATAAGTAAAGCGCCTGTCGATTCCTTTGAAGCTAGCCAGAGCCTTAGTGACCTGTTCAAACGATACGTCTAGATCCAGGGCAACAGCGGTTGCTGCAAGAGCGTTAGAAACATTATGAATTCCTGCCATGTTGATAGTTAAGTTACCGATTATTTGGTCGGCTTTTTTGTTGTAAATCTGGCATGAGGAAGTCTCGGGCATTAGTTGAATGGTCTTAGCCTGGTAGTCGGCGTCTTCGTTTATTCCGTACGAGATTATTTTTGTTGAGGGTAGGGGGAGCAGCGAGCGAATATTCGGGTCGTCCAGGCAGATTATTGCTTTGCCGTAGAATGGTAGGTTGAGTAAAAAAGCCTTGAAGGTTTCTTTTATGTCATCAAGATCTTTATATGTTTCCAGGTGTTCTAGGTCGATGTTTGTGATTACAGCTAGTGTTGCGTGTAGTCTAAGTAATGATCGGTCGCTTTCGTCAGCTTCTGCTACCAAAAAATCGCCATCACCAAATCGAGCATTGGAAGAGATGTTTTTTAGATGACCACCGATTATTACTGTTGGGTCCTTTTCGGCCTCAATTAGGATATGTGCGATCATCGAAGTTGTAGTTGTTTTTCCGTGTGAGCCTGCAATGGCAACGCTGTATTTTGTGCGCATTAGCTCGGCTAGCATTAATGCACGCCCGATTGTTGGTATGCCTAATTTTTGTGCCGCAAGGATCTCAGGGTGTGATGGCTTTACCGCTGATGTGTAAACTACAACATCTGGCGTGATGTTCTGCTCTTTAAAGCAGTTGTGGCCTTCAAAAATTGAGCAGCCCATATCTTTTAGCTGTCGTACGCTTTGCTGTTCTATGTCAAGGTCGCACCCGCTAATGGTGTAGCCTTGATAAGCTAAAATTGTGGCAATGCCACTCATACCTATGCCACCGATGCCAACAAAATGAATGTGCGCCTTTTTTTTGTACATGCTTGGCCTTTTAAAATTTATGCAGATGTTAGCCAGGGCTTATACGAAATTGTATTGTAGAGCATGCGATAGTGGTGTTAAAGTTCAAGCGATTGTTGAAGTTGCATGAGTTGCTCTTTTATTGATTCTAGCTTCAAAATTAGCTGTTTAGATGATTTTTGTGATTCTTGTGTTGGCATTACTATTGAGGGAATTATGGATTCGGGGCTGGTACTGTTGCTGCTTTTTAAGTACTGTTTAGCTCCGGCGATAGTAAACTTCTTTTTATATAAAAGGTCTTTGATTAGGCAGAATCGATCAACATCTTTTTTTGTATACCAACGTTGACCACCTTCGGAGCGTCTTGATTTTATGGAAAACTCTTTTTCCCAAAATCTAATAACAAATCGTTCGACCTCAAGTGATTGTGCAAGAGCACCAATCCGTGTTCGTTTGGCCTGCTTCATATATCCACCCTTCTTTGTAAATGATGCTAACATACAGTTTTATGTTGCTCGTATGCTGTTGTTAAAGATTATCTCCATAATGTTAGGTTTTTGGAAGGAAAGCTCTTTTTATGGTAGCATTAACCATATTCTATGTTAGTTTATTTTTCAATTTCTTTTACCTTATCAGGGCTTAAACTCTATGAAATTTAGAGAACTTCTTCTGCCGTTTGCTTTGGCTATGATTACTGCTGCTGTTGTACAGCACTTTTTCTTCAAGCCATCGCCAAACAATTTATCACAAAAAGCTCCTCAGTCTGGGCAACAATTATCGGTACCTTCGCATGAGAGTGCTGGTGGGTCGATGAATCCATCTGAGCGAGAATCATATTTACGTGAACAGCTAAAATCTATCAAAAAAGAGCTTGGTGAGGATGTTGGCAACGACGTTAATTACCCTGTAAACAGTGTTTATAGACCGCTCAATAAAGAGATTGATTTTGTTGATGATCAAAAATCGTTTGATGAACAGACGATTGAAGTTCGTAAACATAGCGGCCAGACGCTTGTGTTCACTAATCGTGGCGGTACTATCAAGCAGCTTCTGTTGCGTACACCAAGTGGTGATCAACTTAGTACGGTAGTTGCTCCAGTTGCTCAGCAGCGCGAATGGCGCATGTTTGAGGTTGCATTGGATAAGGCTACTCCTTATCGCTATAACATGGTTGGTAATAAAGAGGTTGGTGATACTCAAGTTATCTCTTACACCGCTAAAACAAATCAAGCCGAAATCAAAAAGACATACACGGTATACAAAGATTCAGATAAAGTTGATGTAAAACTTGAACTTGTCGCTAGTGATAGCAGCAATCCAGTTCAAGCAAGACTACTTTTGAATGAACCACAACCTATTGCAAACAGCAGGTATAGAGCCTCTTTTGTTCAGGGACTTACAACCGGTTTTGAGCGTAAAGCTATCACTGGTAAGTCTAGCGGTACGTGCTGGGTTGAGCCGACGTTGTTCGGTCTATCGGGCAGATACACCGTGCATGCAATGACCAAAGACGCACAGCACTTTGTGAAGCGTGCTTACCATACATTTGATAATGATGGAGCTATGATCGCCATTCTTGAAGGCCCTGTTGTTGACAAGGCTGCTGAGTGGAACATGTCGTTTTACTTAGGACCCAAAGAAGCTTCAAGGCTTACAGCCGTTGATCCTCGCCTTACCAGTACATTGAATTATGGTTGGCTTGGTCCGGTTGCGAGACCTCTCTTTTTTGTTCTTAAGTTTTTTAATGGTTACACCAATAATTTTGGCTTAGCAATTATTCTTTTGACGCTCTTAATACGTTTGCTTTTGGCACCTTTTATGCCTGGCGATCCTGGTCAAGCCGCAAAAAAACAAGATGAATTTAAGCGAAGAATGACGGCTGTTAAAAGACACTTTAAGGATGATCCTGAGCGTTTAGCTATCGAGCAGGCACAAATCGCCAAAGAGCAGTTTAAGAGTATGGGGGGCGGTTGCCTCACGATGCTTTTTCAAGCACCTGTTTTTATTGGACTGTATACGGTTCTTAGTAATGCAATTGAGTTGTACCACGTACCATTTTTGTGGGTTTCTGACTTATCGGCACGTGATCCGTACTACATTTTGCCTATTATAGCTGGTCTGTGCATGGGTGTTCAGTTAGCCTTTGGTAACAAAAAAGCAACTCCTGCCGGACGCATGACTGGTATCGTTATGACCGTTGGTTTAACCGCGCTCTTTACTACGTTGCCAGCTGGTGTACAGCTTTACATGATGGTTAATTCGTTATTTATGCTTGCTCAATCTAAGTTGCGCAATATGTTTCGGTCGTCTAGATGATCAATTCGGTACCACATCTTAAGCAGCTTCTTCGTCAGTTGCAGCAGGTACCGTACTTGGCATCCAAGAATTTGTATCGAGTTGTTGATCATCTTCTTGGGTCTGACCCACGAATGGTGGCTAACTTGTGTGATGCGCTTACCAAAGCGCGTGATCAGATAATTCGCTGCTCAGACTGTTTTATCTGGATAGAGCGTTCAAAGCCGTGTAGCTTTTGTACTTCGTCAAAACGGGATCAATCCGTTGTTTGTGTTGTTCAAAGCTGGCAAGATGCACTTAGCATCGAGACCTCAGAAAGTTATCGCGGGTTGTATCACGTTCTGTGCGGGCTTGTTAGTCCGTTGGACGGGGTTGGTCCGCAAGACTTAACGGTTCAACATCTGGTCAGACGAGTTGAGAAGGGCAAAATTAAAGAGATTATTCTTGCACTTAATCAGACTCCAGAGGGAGAGGCAACATCAATTTACGTTGTTGGGCAGCTTAAAAAAAGTGGCGTCATGGTGAGTGCGCTGTCTCGTGGGGTTCCTGCCGGAGGCTCAATAGCTTTTATGGACAGGCTTACGATTTATCAGGCACTTTCTGATCGTCGTTCTTTATCTGGAAATTTGTGACAAGATGGTAACAAGGGATATTGGAATGGAAAAAAAAGAATACGGTATTTACGCGCAACGCAGACAAGAACTAGTTGCATCATTAAAAAAAGAATACCCATCACTCAAAACTGGTGCGGTGTTGTTGAGTGCAAACTACGAATCTGATCGCATACGATTTTTACAAGACAGTACATTTTACTATTTTACCGGAATTAACGAGCCGGGAATGCAGTTGTTGCTGAATTTGGATGGCACAAGTGTCTTGTATTTGCCAAAATTCAAACAAAATCGCTCTCTCTGGGTAAAGGGTGGCATTGAGTTGAGCCCTGAGTGGAAGAAGCAACTTCTCGTTGATGACATTCGATTTTTGGGCAAAGCAGGTATGAGTTACAGCCCTACACCATTTTTTGACCAAGCTTTGTGGCAAGATTTGTTGGCGAACTTGAGTGGTATCATCAATAAGGCGGGCAAGATTTTTATTGCTAAAGCTGATGACGGCCTGAGTAGGTTTGGCCAGACGATTGTACAGCGGAAGTTGATGCAACTGCTACCGACTATGGAACAAAATGTTTGCGATATTTCTTCAGTTATTGCCTCAATGCGACGTTCAAAGTCAAATGATGAGATAGAATCTCTTTACAATGCATGTGATATAACCTCTGTTGCTCATGAGGCTGCAGCTAGCCTGATTGAACCAGGTCAGACTGAGGCTCGTGTACGTGCTGGTATAGAATATGTGTTTACTGAGGCCGAAGCTCGTCCAGCCTATCCTAGCATTGTTGCAAGTGGGCATAACGCAACGGTATTGCATTACAGTGATTGCACTGGTGAGCTTAAGGCTGGGGATTTAGTTGTTGTTGATGTTGGGGCGCAGTACGAGCAGTATTGTGCTGACATTACGCGTACTTATCCTGTATCAGGCAAGTTTACAGCTCGTCAGCGTGAGCTATATCAAATTGTTCTGGATACACAGGAATACATCGCAGACTTGGCTAAGCCGGGTCTTTGGTTAAGTAATCCGGATGAACAGGACGCTTCACTGCATCACCTCGCGTGTAAGTTTCTTAAAGAACGCGGTGATTATGATCGTTACTTCCCTCATGGACTGGGGCACTTTCTTGGTCTAGATGTTCATGATGTTGGTGATCACAATAAGCCTCTTGAGGCTGGTGATGTTATCACGATTGAGCCAGGGCTTTATTTACCCAAAGAAGGAATAGGTATCCGCATAGAAGATAACTTCTGGATTACACCCAAGGGTGCGGTATGTTTGTCGCACGACCTTGCTCGTAGTGTTGATGATATTTACGAATTGGTTCAAAGTAACTTTAATTAAAGTTACAGCTCAATAAAAATTGTTATACAGCGTGTAGTGATGAGGTTTAAAAATGAAAACAATAGTCTATACGCTTTGCATTAGTGCGATTACAGCATCAATGATGTTTGGTGGTTTAAATTATAACTTATCAGATAAAGCGAGTCGTACATTTACTAATCCTGTTGCCGGTAAAAAATTAATTGCTGGAAGCAAGGTGTTTTTTACTATGATCAAGCCTAATAATGATGTTGTTTATTTGGGCTTATTTGGGGGATGTGTGAATGGAAATAATAATGAAGACAAGATTATAATCGGTGTATGTTTGTCTGGTCCCGGACGTAAAATGGAAAAAATTAAAATAGTTTCTGAAAATAATCAACAGGCTGTTAGAAATAAGTCTCTCTATGCTCTTAATAGATTGTCAAAAGGCTAAAGTAAAAACTTTCCTTTTCGCGCTCGAATCAATGTGGTTGCAATACTTCCTATCAGGGTGATACCTGTGGTGCAGGCAAACATGATTAGTAGGTTGTTTGCATGAGGAATAACAGCAAGTGACAAGAATCCTAATCCACTGAAAAAAATTACCGGCCAAGCGTATTCAAGTTGCGTGGTTACGTGGCTCATGAGAGAGCAACCAGCACTGATTGAAGCCATTACGGTAGTCTCAGAAACTGGTGATACGTGATCACCGGCAATAGCACCAGATATAATTGCACCAAGTGTTGGGAATAGCATTGCGATATTGTTGGCCATTGGTACGCCAGAGATGCCGGCTAGGGCTACTAGCATTGGTATCGCGATGGGCATCATAATTGCAAATACACCCCAAGAAGATCCGGTTGCAAATGCTGCCACAAATGATATCAAGAAAAAGATAAACGGCATTAAGTTTATGTTTATTGTTCCACTAGCAAGCTTTGCAAGATATACACCTGTATGTAGGTCTGCCCTTAATATGCTGTTGAAGGTCCACGCTAATAACAAGATAAAAACAGTTGGTCCCATCAGGGCAACGCCCTCCTTGATTGATTCGTATATATTGGCTGTGGTGTAATTTTTGTTTGTTATAAATGCCCATCCAAAACCTGCTACTATTGCAAAAAAACTTCCGACCAAAAGCGAGAAATAAACTCCTTCTGTCCCGACGCTGCGTATAGCTTGGAAGAGTCCGTTTGTTCCGCCAAACAGATAAAATTTACCTGAGATAAGTACCGAAACAAGAATAGTAAAAATTAACGTTGCGATAGGTACAATGAAATCAATCAGGCTGCTATTTGAAGAGCCGGCAGGAGCGGTTATTTTTTCTGCATGTTCTGGATGGCCACCAAATAGATCGCCAGTTTTTTGTGCCAACATCTCATGCTTTTTCATTGCGCCAAACGATAGAGACCTGTTTACGATCAATAGCACAACTGCAAGTGTAGCGATTGAATAGATCATAAACGGAATCGTTTTTAGGTATACGGCAAAAGGTGAGCCCAGAATAAGAGGTAGCTCATGAGCAGCGCCGATACCAGAGCCTTGTATCTGTACAACAGCGTATGCGGCCCAGTCAGAGAAGGGTACGACTATGCACAGGGTTGTTGAGATCGAATCGATCAGATAAGCGAATTTTGCTCGTGGAATTTTAAATTTGTCGGTTAGCGGCCGCATGATGCACCCTGTCATGAGGTTGCTCATGTAATCATCGACTAAGAATGCTAGTGACACGAGTATTGAGGCTCGCTCTGCGCTACGGGCACTTTTTAGCTTGCGAGAGATTATTTGGCTATAAGCTCTTGCTCCGCCGGTGTGCGTAATGAGCGCGATCATGATTCCTACCAAAGTAAGAAATATGCAAATGTACAGCATTTCAGGTGGGTTTGGGCCACCAAAAAATGAACCGATTTTGCTCAGGTCAGTTTGCGCATAAAATCTACGTAAAACTAAGCTTATAGATTGTGTTATTGAGCCTTGTGTGGCTAGTAGAGCTGCACTGGCTATGCCGCCTATAAGCGAGTATTTAATGTTTTTACTTAAGTAGGCAATAAATAAAACTATTAAGGGGGGAGCTAGTACAAGGGCCGAACTGTTCATGGCATGCCTTTGATTTTTTAAATTAAGAATGTTGCCTCATTGTATACCAGAGTGTAGCTGGCGCCAAGATTATTTTTGCTGATTGTATTTGACCAGTGGGCAAAAAATTTTTATTCTAATGGTTGTATGGATGTGTTCTTAGCTGTTCCCACGTAGAGAACGAACTACAAAGATGGGTCAAAAGGCTCACATTTTTTTCTGAAGGTTTTTTTACGATGAATATGAACAAAACGTTTTTCCTTAAAAAGGGCGAACACGAACCGCGCTGGCATATAGTTGATGCCAAAGACCAAGTACTTGGTCGAATGGCTGTGCGTATAGCAAATATACTCCGCGGTAAGGACCGGCCTAACTTTACGCCTCACACAGATGGCGGTGACTACGTTGTGGTAATCAATGCCGATAAAATACATCTGACTGGTAATAAGTGGGATGGTAAAATATACGTAACCGTTTCTGGATACTTGGGCGGTAAAAAAGAGCTTACTGCTAAAGAGTTGCTTGAAAAACATCCAACTCAACTAGTTGAAAAAGCAGTTAGAGGCATGTTGCCTAAGAACCGCTTAAATCGCGAAGTTCTAAAAAAATTAAAAGTTTATGCTGGGGATCAACATCCTCATGCGGCTCAACTTGCAGGTTTTTCTGAAGATACCCCAGTGGTAGAAGCTCCTAAGAAAAAAGCAGTTGTTGCTAAAGAAGCTAAGTCGGTTAAGCCCGCAGAGTCAGTCAAAGCCCAAAAGGTTGAGACAGACAAAGCGTAAAGCTTACGACTAATAAAGAAGCGCCTAGAGATGATGCTTTCACTAGGCGCTTTTTTATGCTCTATTTTAGTGTTCTACTATCCGAACAATGATCGGATAATTGGTAGCGACTGGACGAGAGCCCATATGTCTTTAATCGTTAGCGCCAAGAAAAGTAACATCATTAATCCCCATGACAGGTAATGAATGAAAACCTTAATGCTGTACTTTAGCGGTCGACGTATTATTGCCTCGATTGTCAAAAACAAAATTTGACCACCATCAAGGATTGGGAGTGGTATCAGGTTAAGCAGGGCTAGCTGTATGCTAAGGAAGGCAAGCAGTATTAACAGAATTCGCCACCCAAGACCGGCTCCTTGTGCCGTTTTAGAAATAATCATCACAGGTCCGCCAACACCTTTTAGCGATCGAGACTTGAATAACGTGGCAGGCATTTTAGCGCTTTGCTTGATTAGTCCGTTTGTTGCGGCAATACCTTTTGTTATAGCTTCTTTTATTGGATGAGGTGCAATTGGAGGCGCAGAGAATGAGATGCCGATGTGTGCAGCTTTATCTGTGGTTACAGGTATAGTTAGCGTTTTGCCGTCACGTATAAGTTGTAACTGTACGGTTTCGCTTGGGTGTTTATGAAGTTGATCAATCAGTTCTTGAACGTTTGGTGTTGGTTGGTTGTTTACCTTGGTGATGTGGTCGCCAGACTTGATGCCCGCTAGTTTAGCTGGGTTTTTGTCGGCAGCTTGGTTAACAATTGGTTGACTACTTGCAAATGGTATGAGGCCGTTTCCGGGCGCGCCAACGCTAAAAATAGTGATGATAGCTACGTAGGCAAAAATCAGGTTAAATCCTATACCGCCGAGCATTATGGCAAGTTTTTGATAGTATGGCTTGCTGCTAAACAGGTCGCTTTTCTTCATTCCTGGTATTTGATCAATTGAGTCGGCTATTTGCACGTAACCACCTAAAGGTATGGCTGATAAGCTGACCGTTGTGTTTCCAAGTTTTTTACTTATAAGTCGCGGACCAAATCCTATAGAAAAATGAGGAACTCCAACCCCAAATAATTTTGCAAAAAGAAAGTGCCCCAATTCATGAAAACCTATTACAAAAGCAAAGCCTAATAAACCAATAAAAAGATTTATAAATTTAGATGAAGCAACTGAGATTGTGGATATGTCCATATTAAGTACCTTGTTATTAAACAAAAAATTACAAATTATTCCCTTTCCACCGTAGCATGATCGTTATTACGAGTCTACGATGCTCCCTTGCTGTCTGCTTTCAGGGGCTGTGCTTGCAAGATTACCCTAGTGATTGTATCTTATTTTTTGTTTGTTAGTGGATCTTACTTGAAAAAATTATGCAAAAAGTTACACTGACATAGTCGACATTTGCAATTTAAGCCGTCTCTGTTTCTTATTATCAGATACGCAGATGTGATTTGTTATTGTTTTTTTGAGACATATTTTAAATTTACTCGCAGGAAAGCGCAGGTATGCCTACCGTTAATCAACTTGTCCGGAAACCTCGTCGCAGGACCAGGGCTAAATCAAAATGTCCAGCACTTAAAGGTGCACCACATGCTCGTGGTGTATGTGTACGTGTTTTTACTACCACACCTAAAAAACCAAACTCCGCTTTGCGTAAGGTTGCTCGTGTGAAACTTTCTACTGGTATTGAGGTTACGGCCTACATCCCGGGTGAAGGTCACAACTTGCAGGAGCACTCTTTGGTGCTTGTTCGCGGTGGCAAGGTAAAAGATTTACCTGGTGTGAAGTATCATATTGTTCGTGGTGCTCTTGATACAGCTGGTGTTGAAGGCCGTAGACAGAGTCGATCACTTTACGGCGCTAAGCGTCCGAAGGCTTCGTAAGGTTAGGTTATGTCAAGGCGTAAATCTGCTGATTATAAAAGAGACATTGGTGTTGATCCACGTTTCGGTTCAGAATTAGTACAAAAATTTATCAACGTTGTTATGTGCCGTGGTAAAAAGAACATTGCTCGTCGTATCGTATATGATGCTATCGACGTGCTAGTTAAAAAAGCTGGTGGCGATGAGCTTAAAGGTCTCGAGACTTTTAACAAAGGATTCGAGCAGCTGATACCGGTTGTTGAGGTTCGTCCTCGACGTGTTGGTGGTAGTGTTTATCAGATCCCTGTTCAGGTTCGTCCTGGTAGAGATCGTGCTCTGGCTATTCGCTGGTTGCTAACTGCTGCGTCTTCTCGCAAAGACAAAACTATGGGCCTTAGAATTGCTCATGAATTGTTGGATGCTGTTGAAGGTCGTGGGGGAGCAATGAAGCGAAAAGTTGACGTTCACAAGATGGCTGAATCAAATCGTGCGTTCTCGCACTACGCTTGGTAGGTTCTGATGGCTAAGGATCTGTCGAAATGCAGAAATATTGGTATCGCAGCTCATATTGATGCTGGTAAGACTACGGTAACTGAACGTATCTTATTTTACACTGGTGTATCTCACAAAATTGGTGAGGTGCATGAAGGTGCAGCGGTTATGGACTGGATGGAGCAAGAGCAGGAGCGTGGTATTACAATCACGTCTGCTGCGACTGCTTGTAAGTGGGGTGATATTGATGTCAATATTATCGATACTCCAGGACACGTTGACTTTACTATTGAAGTAGAGCGTTCGTTGCGAGTTCTTGATGGTACCGTAGCTGTTTTTTGTGGTGTTGGTGGAGTGCAGCCGCAATCGGAAACGGTGTGGCGTCAGGCAAATCGCTATAACGTACCCCGTATTATTTTTGTAAATAAGTTAGACAGAGTTGGTGGCGATTATTTTGCCGTCATCAAGGATGTTAATAAAAAGCTTGATGGTAAGGCTGTTGCCCTACAAATTCCAGTTGGTGAAGCTGAGAATTTTAACGGAGTTATCGACTTGGTTACGCGTCGCATGGCGACGTTTGAAGGCAAGATGGGTATCGACGTTGTATGGCAAGATGTTCCTGAAGAGCATAAAGAACAGCTTGAGACTTTGCGTACTGAACTAGTTGAACATGCTTGTGATGTTGATGATGACTTGGCAGAAAAGTATCTCAACGGAGAAGAAGTTGGCGAGGCTGAATTGAAGGCTGCCATTCGTAAGGGTACTATCGGTCAGATATTTACTCCTACTTTTTGTGGTTCAGCGTTCAAGAACAAAGGCGTACAGCTTTTGATGGATGCCGTCGTTGACTACCTACCGTCTCCTATTGATATTCCACCTGTGAAGAGTTCTGATGGTCAGCAAGAGCGTAAAGCTAGTGATGATGAGCCTCTTTCTGCTTTGATCTTTAAAATTATGACCGACCCTTACGTCGGCCTTTTGAGTTTTGTACGTGTTTATTCCGGCGTTTTAGAGTCGGGTTCTTACGTGTATAATTCTACAAAGGACAGTAAAGAGCGTGTTAGTCGATTAGTTAAAATGCACGCTAATAAGCGTGAAGAAATTGATCGCTTGTGTGCTGGTGATATTGGTGCTGTTGTTGGTATAAAAGATGCAACAACAGGTGACACAATTTGCGACCTGAAAAAGAATATCATTCTTGAAAAAATCAGCGTACCAGATCCAGTCATTTCAACATCTGTTGAACCTAAGACAAAAGCTGATTATGAAAAAATGACACTCTCCTTGCACAAAATGATGCGTGAAGATCCGTCCTTCAGATTTAGTTATGACGAAGAGACGAATCAGACTGCAATCAGCGGTATGGGTGAGTTGCATCTTGAAATTATTGTTGACCGACTAAGGCGAGAGCACAATGTCGATGTTGCACAGGGCAAACTGCAAGTTGCTTATAAAGAAGCTATCACTAAGACCGTAGAGGTTGAAGGTAAGTTTATTAAGCAAAGTGGTGGTCGTGGGCAGTATGGTCACGTAATTGTTAGAATGGAACCGCTTGAACGTGGTACAGGGTTTGAATTCGAAAACAAGGTTGTTGGTGGTAGAGTTCCTAGAGAATTTATACCAGCAGTTGAAAAAGGTTTTCGAGAATCACTTACTGCAGGTATAATTGCAGGATATCCGGTCGTTGATTTCAAGGCTTCCTTGATTGATGGATCGTATCATGATGTTGATTCATCCGAAATTGCATTTAAGATGGCCGCAGGGCTTGCATTCCGTGAAGGTATGCGGCGAGCAAGTTCCGTTTTACTTGAGCCTATTATGAAGGTTGAAGTTGAAACGCCTGAAGAGCACATGGGCGATGTGATGGGTGATTTGAATTCTCGTCGTGGAAGAATCCTTGGTATGGATGAGCGTGGAAACGCAAGATTAGTTTCGGCTGAGGTTCCTTTGGGAACTATGTTTGGCTATGCAACAGATCTACGATCTTTAACAAAGGGTCGTGCATCTTATTCAATGGAATTTGAATGCTATCGTGAAGTTTCAAAAAACATTCAAGAACAGATAGCTATAGAACGTAATAAATAAGTATTTATAAACCGAAGGTGTGTCAGGAGTCATTTAATGGCAAAAGAGACGTATGAACGTACGAAACCGCATGTTAACGTTGGAACAATTGGTCACGTTGATCATGGTAAAACAACACTAACCGCTGCGATTACTAATGTACTATCATCACAGGGTAAGGCAGAAAAACGAGCGTTTGATCAGATTGATAACGCTCCAGAAGAGCGTGAGCGTGGTATTACCATTGCTACATCGCACGTTGAGTACGAAACAGATACGCGCCACTACGCGCACGTCGATTGTCCTGGACACGCCGATTATGTCAAAAACATGATCACTGGTGCTGCTCAGATGGATGGCGGAATCTTAGTGGTTTCTGCTGCTGATGGTGCTATGCCTCAGACGCGTGAGCATATTCTGTTGGCAAAAAACGTTGGTATTCCATCGTTGGTTGTTTACCTTAACAAAGTTGACATGGTTGATGATCCAGAAATGGTCGACCTTGTTGAAGAAGAGATCAAAGATCTTTTGACAAAGTATGACTTCCCAGCTGAAGAAGTTCCGTTTATTCGCGGTTCAGCTTTGAAGGCTTTGGAAGGCGAAGATAGCGAAATTGGAACGCAATCAATTGATAGGCTTATGGCTGCTGTTGATTCGTACATTCCAACGCCAACACGTGAAATTGACAAACCATTTTTGATGGCTTGTGAAGGCGTGTTTTCGATCGCTGGTCGTGGTACTGTTGCAACTGGTCGTATTGATCGTGGTCAGGTTAAAGTTGGTGAAGAAGTTGAGATCGTTGGTCTTGGCAAGTCTATGAAGACAATCGTTACTGGCGTAGAAATGTTCCGCAAGACACTCAATGAGGGTCAAGCTGGTGACAATGTCGGCCTACTGCTTCGTGGTGTTAAGAAGGAAGATATTGAGCGTGGTATGGTTATTGCCAAACCAGGTTCAGTGACTCCCCACAAAAAATTCGGCGCTCAAGTATATGTTTTGAGCAAGGATGAGGGTGGTCGTCACTCACCATTCTTTGGTGGATACCGTCCGCAATTTTATTTCCGTACAACAGATGTAACTGGTATTGTTCAGTTGCCTGAAGGTCGCGAAATGGTCATGCCTGGCGATAACGTCGAGCTGATCGTTGAGTTGATTGTTCCTGTTGCTATGGAAAAAGATCAACGTTTCCCTATCCGTGAGGGTGGAAGAACTGTTGGTTCTGGTGTTATTACAAAGATTCTAGATTAGTCTTGATAGGTTGCTTACATGAAAAAGCGTAAGATTCGTCTAACGCTCAGATCGTACGATCACCAATTGCTTGATAAATCAGTTAAGCAAATTGTGGTTACTGTTAAAAGAACCGGGTCCGACATTGTCGGTCCCGTTCCTTTGCCAAATGTACGACGGTGCTTCACAGTGTTGAGATCACCACACGTTAATAAAAAATCAAGGGAACAGTTTGAGCTCACAACGCACAAGCGAATCCTGGACATTATGTCTCCATCGGACCAAACGATGGACGCTCTCATGAAATTAAGTATTTCCTCTGGAGTGGATGTTGAGATTAAATAGTCGATTGAAAGGTATTCTGCATGGTTAACGGGCTTTGGGGCAAAAAGGTGGGTATGACCCAGATTTTTGTTCAAGAAGACGGACGGGCTTTACCGGTAACAGTTATAGAAGTTACTGGTTGGTTTGTTACACAGATCAAAGATGAGATTGTTGATGGTTATCATGCCGTCCAAGTTGCGCGTATGCGTAAACGATATCTTGGTAAAGACTTTGATCCTGCTTGGCTAAAAAACAAAAAAAGGTTCTTTGGTTTGGTTCGAGAGATAAGACTCGACCAGCCAGCGCAAGATGTTACCGTTGGACAAGCTTTACGTCTTAATGACGAATTGTTTGGCTCGGGTTCACTTGTCGATGTTACTGGAATCAGTAAGGGTTGCGGTTTTGCCGGTGTTGTACGTCGTTACGACTTTGCCGGTGGTCCAGCTTCTCATGGTCATAGGTTAGGCCGAAATCCAGGAGCTATGTGTGGTGCTCGTACGCAAGGAAAAGTACCAAAAGGGAAGAAACTTCCCGGACACATGGGTAACGTTCAGGTTGTTACACGCAATTTGAAGGTTGTTAGAATTGAGCTTGAGCATAATATTATGCTCGTTAAAGGCTCTGTTCCTGGCAAATCGGGTTCGTTCGTTTTTGTTAAGAAGAGTGGGTAACCATGACAGCTACACAGAAAGATAAAAACAAGACAACCAGTGCTGCCCCATCTTTGGGCTCAGTTGTTGGTTACAAAGATCTTGGAATGCAAACACCTGTAAAGGACGATCAAGACTCTATTGGTCGTGCTAGGGTTGGATACGCTATATGCGTTCGTCGTCACTTGCAAAATTGGCGTCAAGGTACTGTTGGTGTAAAGGGTCGCGCTGATGTGGCTTATACAAACCACAAGCCATGGCGACAAAAAGGTACTGGACGCGCTCGTGCAGGAACAAGACGTTCGCCATTGTGGCGTGGAGGCGGAGTCACTTTTGGACCGCAGGCACGTACACGCTCATTGAGTGTTAACAAGAAGCAGCGTCGCGTTATTTTCCAAAAAATTATCGCTCAGTATATTGACCAAGAACGTATTATTATTGCTGACTGGCAGATTAATGGTTTAGTTCCAAAAACTAAGCAAGCTGTTGAATTGTTGGCAAAACTTGGTTTGGCTGGTCATAAAGTCAACTTGTTTGTTGCTCCTGGTGACATTGTCACTCAGGCATCGTTTTGCAACATAAATAGCGTACAAGTTACGTTGTTTGATGAGCCTAACGTGTATGACATGACATACGCAGACTGCTGGGTTTTTAAAAAGGCTGATTTTGATGCCTTCAAAGCTATGGTGGCACAATGGATTTAAGTCTTTATAATATTATTGTTGCACCTGTCATCAGTGACAAGGCATATCGTGTTAACAGCGTTCATAAACAACTTGTTCTTCGAGTTCATATGAAGGCTAATAAGCCACTGATATCTGAAGCTTTAAATAAGCTTTTTAAGGTTGAAGTTGATACGATTCGTGTAGTCATTCGTAAAGGTAAGGCAAAGCGCTCTGGTCGTCATATGACTAGAGGTGTTCACAAAAAGATTGCTTATGTGACTTTGAAGGAGGGGTACTCCCTTGACTTCATTCCTACGTCTCATGTGCCTGTGAAGCCGCCGACCGTGCAAGCAGAAGCAAGCGTTGAGTAAGGGATAAGTAATGTCAGTCAAACTAAGAAAACCCAGGACGCCTTCTCAAAGGTTCCAATCATATATTGGCAACGAGGACATTACGCGCAAAAAACCGCTTAAGAGTCTGGTTGTTGGCCTAAGAAAAACTGGTGGTAGAAACGTATACGGACGTATTACTGTTCGTCACCGTGGTGGTGGAGCTCGTCGATTATATCGAGTTATAGATTTCCATCGTAGCATGCGTGATGTTCCAGGACGTATTGATTCTGTTGAGTATGATCCAAATCGCAGTGTTCGCATTGCATTGGTGGTATACGCTAACGGTGCTAAACGTTATATATTGCTTCCGCAAGGCGTTAAAGTTGGCGATACTGTTATTGCTGGTCAAGATGTTGAAGCAAAAACAGGTAACTGTTTGCCACTAAAAAATGTGCCCGTGGGTTTCCTTGTGCACAATATTGAAATGCGACCTAAGTCTGGTGGTGCGCTTGTGCGTAGTGCCGGTACTAGCGCTCAATTAATCGGTAAGGGTGATAAGTATTGTACGGTCAAAATGCCATCTGGCGAAGTCCGTATGATTCACCTTGATTGTTGGGCAACAGTTGGTGTACTCGGTAACGCTGATGTTAAAAACATTTCGATCGGTAAAGCCGGTCGTAAGCGTCACATGGGTATACGACCAACGGTTCGTGGTATGGCTATGAACCCTATCGATCACCCACATGGTGGTGGTGAAGGTCGTTCTAAATCTGGATCACATCCGACCTCTCCATGGGGTCAGCCGTGTAAAGGTTATAGAACTCGTAAGAAAAATAAGCGTGGTGCATCGTTGATCATCCGTAGAAGAAAAGCTAAGTAAGGAAACGTAAATGGCAAGATCCTCTAAGAAGGGCCCTTTCGTTGACGATCACTTGATGAAAAAAGTGCTCAAGTCAAAAGAAAGTGGCGATACTAAGTCCATTAAAACATGGTCGCGCCGTAGCATGGTAACACCTGACTTTGTCGGGCTAACCATTGCTATACATGACGGCCGAAAACATGTGCCAGTTTACATTACTGAAAATATGGTGGGGCACCTGTTGGGAGAGTTTGCGCCGACACGTACATTCAGAATGCACAGTGGCCAGCGTAAAGCCGGAGTTGCAGGGTAAGCGCAGTTACGGTAAGTTATTACTATAGGTTTAAATACAAAATAAAATCCGGTTGGGTTGGGTAAACATGAATTTTTGTGCAAAGGCAATGCGAATATCTTTTTCTCCGTACAAGTTGCGTCCCATTGTGGATGTCATCCGTGGCAAATCAGTGTCACAAGCATTAGCTTGGTTGTCTACATATCAAGTGAAGCGCGTGGTTCCGATTAGGAAACTAGTTGAATCGGCTTTGGCCAATGCTGTGTATGCTCACGAAGACTTGGATGTTGAACGTTTGATAGTTGGTGAAATTAAAGTAGACCAAGGGCCGACACGTAAATACTTTAAGCCTGGTGCTATGGGCAGAGCTATGCCACAAAAGAAGCGCACCAGTCACATTAGTGTCGTTTTAACGGTTAAAGCGTAGAGGCGTTATAGTGGGACAAAAAGTAAATCCTATAGGATTTCGTACAGGTGTGTATCTTGATTGGAAAGCAAAATGGTTTGCCCGTGGAGAATACGGGGAACAATTGCTTGAAGACTTGAGCATAAGAAACTTTATTGATAAGCGATTAAAGCATGCTGAGATCGCTAACGTTGTTATTGAAAAAGCTGGTGATGCTGTGCGCATTGTGCTCTTTTCTGGTAGACCTGGTATCGTTATCGGTAAAAAGGGTCAAGAGATTGATGCATTGCGACAAGAGTTCGCTAAGCTACTGAATCGACAAAATGTTGAAGTTTCAGTTCAAGAAGTTAAGCGTCCAGAGCTTGATGCAACATTGGTTGCAAGAAGCATTGCGGATCAACTGACTCGACGAGCTAGCTACAAAAAAGTTATGAAGCGAACAGCATCTACAACAATGCGCTCTGGAGCAAAGGGTATTTATATTCGTTGCGCTGGTCGAATTGGTGGAGCTGAAATCGCTCGAGCTGAGTGGGTTCGTATGGGATCAGTTCCGCGTCATACTTTGCGCGCTGATATTGATTATTCACTAGCAGAATCTATGACCACATACGGCATTATTGGTGTTCAAGTGTGGATTTGCAGAGGTGAGTACAAGGATGCATAATCTTTGTGCTTATGAAGGATAAAAAACCATGTCATTAATGCCACGAAAAGTTAAATACCGTAAAACACATAGGGGACGTCGTAAAGGTCGCTCTAAGGGCGCTTTGACTGTTGCTTTTGGTGATTACGGACTACAGGCTGTTGAGCCTGGATGGTTAAGCGCGGCTCAGATTGAGTCGTTGCGTGTTACCATCAATAGAAAAATTAAGAAAATCGGTAAGATTTTCCTACGTGTTTTTCCAGATAAACCGGTTACAAAAAAACCTGCCGAAACTCGCATGGGTAAAGGTAAAGGTAATGTCGATAGATGGGTTGCTGTTGTTAAGCGTGATCGTGTGATTTGCGAAATAACCGGCCTTAATGAACGAATGTCAAAAGATTTACTTCATTTGGCTTCGTCAAAATTACCTATGAAGGTTCGCTTTGTGAAGCGTCCGGGTCTAATAGAACAGGATGTTAACGATGGCCAATAAGTTAAAAGAAGAATTGAAAGGCATGGGCTTGGAAGAGCTTCATGTCAAAATTGGTAGCTTGCGTAGCGATTTATTTTCGCTTAAATTGCGCTCGGTTACACAGCCAGCTAAAGACACCAGTGAGTTTGCAAAACTACGTAAGGGCATAGCATGTGCACTAACGTTATTCGCGCAAAAACTAGGTGAGCGGGCTGCTATTGCTATGAATGAGGAAATTAATGGCTGATGAGCAGATGAAGCGCACCTTTAGGGGTGTTGTTGTTTCTGATAGTATGGATAAAACGGTTGTTGTTCAGGTTGAGCGCGTTTTTGCGCATCCTCGTGTCGGCAAAGTTGTTCGTACGTTTAAGAAGTATAAAGTGCATGATCAAGATGATCTTGCAAAGGTTGGTGATACGGTTAATTTTTACCAAGGTCGTCCACAATCCAAAACAAAGTACATGTACCTTTTGGATGTAGTTCAGACACAAACGGCTAAGGTGGCCTCATGATTCAAAAAGAATCGTATTTAAAGGTTGCCGATAACTCCGGTGCAAAAGAGATACAGTGTATTCATGTTATTGGAAGCACTGGAAAACGTTTTGCATATCTTGGTGAAACTGTTCGATGTTCTGTTAAATCTGCCATCCCTGGTGGGCAGGTTAAGAAGGGACAGATTGTTACAGCTGTTATTGTTCGTACACGCAAAGAGTGTGGACGTCCTGATGGAAGCTATATTCGTTTTGGTGACAATGCTGCCGTTATCATTAGTGGTTTAAAAGATAAAAAGCCATTGGGGACCCGTATTTTTGGCCCAATTGGTCGTGAATTACGTGCAGGCGGATATCAAAAAATCGTTTCGCTTGCTCCAGAAGTGCTTTAATAAGGGCAATTATTTTATGATGCGTATACGAAAAAATGATAAAGTTATGGTACTGTCCGGTAAGGACAAGGGTAAGACGGGTACCGTCTTAGCTGTTGATCCTCGCAATGATCGAGTACTAGTTCAAGGTGTTGCTATAATTACGGCACATCGCAAGGCTCGTCATCCTGGTCAAACAGGTGGGATTAAAAAGATGGAGCGTTACATTCCTTCGTGTAAAGTAATGCCTATTTGCCCAGAGTCTGGTAAGCCTACGCGTGTAGGCTGTCGTTTGTTAGAAAATGGCTCCAAGGTGCGTTACTCCAAACGTCACGATGAAAGCTTTTAAAGTTATTTGGTTGGGTAAGGAAACAGAATGAGTAAGGCAGCCCAATTTTTTGAACTGTATACAGGCAAGATTCGTCCTGAGTTGCAAAAACAGCTTGGTATCTCCAATATTATGCAGGTACCTAAAGTTGATAAGATTGTACTCAATATTGGTTGCAAAGAAGCAGTCAGAGACAGTCGAGCTTTGAAGCTTGTTCGCAAGGTTTTAACTAACATTGCAGGACAAACTTCGGTTAATACTTATGCTCGCAATTCTATTGCAGGTTTTAAGCTTCGTGAAGGTATGCCTATTGGCGCCAAAGTTACGTTGCGTGGTAAACAAATGTATGTTTTCCTTGAAAAGCTAATTTCGCTAGCACTTCCAAAAGTTCGAGATTTTCGTGGTTTAAACGATAAAATCGACGGTCGTGGTGGTTATAATATTGGTGTAAGAGAGTGGAACATATTTCCAGAAGCAGAAGCTGCTGCTGGAGAAAAGTTGTACGGTTTGAATGTGTCAATTAATACGACAGCCAAGACCGATGAACACACAAGGGCTTTGTTAGCCAGCTTTGGAATGCCGTTTAAGAAAAAAAATCAAGATAAGAAGAGGTCATAAGACGTGGCAAAGAAAGCACTTATAGAAAAATCGAAGCGGACGCCAAAATTTTCTACTCGACAACGTAATCGCTGTCAGGTGTGTGGCCGTCCTAGAGGTTACATGGGGTTTTTCCATGTGTGCAGAATTTGCTTTAGAAAGTTTGCCTTGCAGGGCTTGCTTCCTGGCGTCAAGAAGACCAGCTGGTAATTGCAAGGAATATTAATTATGTCTATTGATTCGATTGGAAACTTTTTAACAATTATTCGTAACGGTATTAGGGCGTCCAAACCACATGTGTCTGCGCCTTACTCTAAGATACGACAGGATATTGCCAACATTCTTAAGGATGAGGGTTTTGTACTGAATGTTGTTATTGAGAATACTGATCAGGTAACTGAGAAAAGTGTTAAAGTTTTCTTAAAATATGTTCGTGGTGAATCAGTCATTCACGAAATTAAACGTGTAAGTACGCCGGGTCGCCGTTCATACAAACGCGTTGTTAATTTTTCGCCCGTAATTGGTGGACTTGGTCTTTCGATCATGACAACCAATCGCGGCGTTATAACCGACAAAAAAGCCACTCAACTTCGCGTTGGTGGTGAAGTTTTGTGTACCGTTTGGTAAGGGGTAGGCATGTCAAAAATTGGACGTAAGCCGATTGCCCTTGGTGGCACAAAGGTTGAAGTAAAAGGCCAAGCAGTTCATTACTCTGGTGGTAAAGCTTCTGGTGTTTACACTGTGCATGATGATATTGAAGTTTTGTTTGAAGATGCCTTGATTACACTCAAGCCTCGCGTTCAGAACCGTGATACCAACATGATATGGGGTCTTCATCGAGCATTGCTTGCTAATAAGATTAAGGGTGCAGATGTTGGTTTTGTGCGCAAACTACAAATTATTGGTTTGGGTTACAAAGCTATTCTAAAGGGCCGCAACATTGAATTGTCTCTGGGGTTCAGCCATAAAATTAATTATGAGTTGCCAGAGGGAGTTGATTTATCAACTGATAAATCTGGACAGAATTTAACCTTTAGTTCTTACGACAAAGAAGTTCTTGGTACCGTATGCAGTCAGATTCGTTCAATGCGACCACCAGAGCCTTACAAAGGCACCGGCGTTCGTTATGATGATGAGATTGTGGCACGCAAGGCCGGCAAGTCGAAGGCTTAATGTGAATAATACTATAGAATACAGGATATAGCCGTGTCTTACGGACGAATGATCTCTCAGAGAAAAAAACGACGCGTAGCGCGCGTTGGACGAAAATTACGTGCAAGTGAGTTCCCGCGAGTTCGTGTATTTAGAAGCAACAGCTCTATTTATGCACAGCTCATTGATGATACTCAGCATAGAACAATAGTTAGTTTTTCTTCATTAAATTTGGAGAAACCTTCGGGGGATAAAACAGCTATCGCTCATGCTGTTGGCCTAGAGCTAGCTAAGCTTGCGCAAGCAGCAAATATTGATAGAATTGCTTTTGATCGTGGTGGTTACCGCTATCATGGACGAGTTAAGTCACTTGCTCAAGGGTTGCGTGACGGCGGTCTACAGCTTTAATCGGGATTATTTATTATGGCAGAAGCAAGAAACAAAACGAGGCGAGGCAGAGATGGTGGGAGAGAATCCCGCGCTGCTGCTGATCAATTCGTTGATAGCGTTATAAGTGTAAAGCGAGTTACTAAAGTTACCAAAGGTGGTAAACGGTTTTCCTTTTCAGCATTTGTCGTTTCTGGTGATCAGAATGGCAAAATTGGTTCTGGACTAGGTAAAAGCCGAGAAGTATCCTCTGCTATTAGTAAGGCAACTGCTCGTGCTCGTAAGGCGATGATTGATGTCGCATTACGTGGTGTGACATTGCCGTATGACATTCAGGGACAACATGGTGCATGCAATGTTTTATTGCGCTCTGCGTATAAGGGGACTGGCGTAATTGCTGGTGGCCCAATGCGTGCAGTTTGTGCTGTGCTTGGTCTTAAGGATGTTCTTGCTAAGAATCTTAGTAACGGTTCGCCGGTTAATATTGTAAAAGCAACGCTTAATGCTCTGTCAAAATGCCGATCAGCTGAGCATATGGCAAAGCTGCGTGGTAAAACTGTACAAGAGATAGTGAAAGGTTAAGATGCTTAGTTTACACAACAGGGTTGGTCTTTGTAAAAAGCGCAAACGCGTTGGACGTGGTGGTGATCGTGGTGGAACATCTGGACGAGGCCATAAAGGTCAAAACGCTAGATCTGGCGGTCGAGTTGGACCAGCTTTTGAAGGTGGACAGATGCCGCTTGTTCGTCGCTTGCCAAAGCGCGGTTTTAACAACAAACGCTTTAGAGTTTCATACGAGATAGTAAGTCTTTCTCGCTTGAACGGTGCGTTTGATGAAGGTGCAGTTGTTGATCGAGCATCTCTTATTGCTGCGGGTATAATTAAAAAAAGCTCACGCAAACCAGTCAAAATTTTGGCTGATGGTAAGCTTGAGAAAAAACTGACATTGAATGTTGACGCATTCAGTCAGACTGCTCGTGCAACTGTAGAAGAGCTTGGTTGCCAGATTGGCCAGGAGCTAGGATAGTAAAAGGGTGCTAACGTGATTTTGTTAAGAAGTATTAGAAACATTTTTGCAATACCAGAACTTGTACGCAAATTAGCGTTTACACTGGGTGTATTTATTATCTACAGACTGGGATCTTTGGTTCCAATAGTTGGGATAAACACGGTATTGCTTTCCAAGCATATGACTCAATCGGGACTCTTTACTAAAGGGTTTTTGGGATATTTGAATGTGTTTTCTGGTGGTTCTTTACAGAGCGCCACGTTATTTGCTTTCGGTATTAGTCCTTACATAACAGCATCGATCATGATGAACCTGTTAACTATGTCGGTTCCTTGGCTCGAAGCTTTGCAAAAAGAAGGTGAGTTTGGGCGTCGTCAGATTAATCAGTATACGCGCTATCTAGCCATTGCATTGAGTCTTTTTTGGGGCTCTATGTATGTTGGTTACTTGGAAATGCAGGGACTTGCTTTAAGTCCTGGATGGAGCTTTAGAGCACTATTCTTGCTTTCCATAATGATCGGTACGTTGTTGGTTATGTGGTTGGCAGACCAAATATCGCTGTATGGTGTTGGTAATGGTAGCTCAATGATTATTTTTGCGGGTATTGTTGCACGTTTTCCGGTTTATATCCAGAGAACGGTTGCAATGGTTCAGCAGGGTGAAATGAGCATCTTTATCGCGCTTGGTGCTTTGGTAATGTTTATCGGGTTGGCTGTTTGTGTGATCTTTTTAGAAAAAGGTGAACGCAAGGTTCCGGTGCAATATGCTCGTCGCATTATTGGTAATCGTGTGTATGGCGGACAAAGCTCATACATTCCATTTAAAATTAATGTTGCAGGTGTGATGCCGGTGATTTTTGCGGCACAGGTTATGTCTGTTCCGACCATGCTTGCTAAATTGTTTTCATATCTAACCGCTTCGTGGTCAGGATTTGGAATTTTTGATGCTATGGCTGGTAGCGCTTTATTTTTGTATTTAGCTCGCTTTGCTTTAATTATGGCATTTTCATTCTTTTACACGGCGTTGGTATTTAATCCTACCGAGCTTGCGCAGAACATTAAAAAAAGTGGTGGATTTATTCCTGGAGTTCGTCCGGGTAAGCAAACGGCTACTTTCTTTGATTATCTGTTGAATCGTATTGGTTTGGTTGGTGCGCTGTATTTGGCTACACTTGCTATTTTGCCAGACATTGTTTCGCAGTGGCTTTATTTACCATTCCACTTTGGTGGAACATCACTTTTGATTATGGTTGGTGTGGCGCTTGAAGTGTCATCGCAGATTGAATCGTATCTGATTGAACATCGATATGAAGGATTTCTGACAACCGGCCGTATAAAGAGACGATAACGCTATGCAATCAGATCAATTACAACGCGATTTACAAAAGATCATAGTTCTTGTTGGGCCTCCGGGTTCCGGCAAGGGGACACTTGCGCAGCGAATGCTTGAGCGATGTTCTTATTGTCATGTTTCGACCGGAAACTTGTGCAGGGACCATCTAAATCGGCAGACTGAGGTGGGTAAGAAGATAGCCTTTGCTATGAATTCTGGTAAACTTGTAGCAGATAGTCTTATTGTTCAGATGGTAAAAGATTTTTTTGATCATCGTAAAGAACATGATATTCCTGTGATTCTGGATGGTTGTCCTCGGACAATTGAACAGGCTCGCATGTTGACGCAAATGCTAGGTGAAACGGCAGTTTTCCGTATTATTTGGCTGAAGTTATCTGATGATGATATTGTTAGAAGAATCGTCAACAGAGTAATTTGCAGTAATTCCAAATGTGCTCAGGTTTATTCATTGCTTGAAGGGACTGCAAAGTCTCGTGTGATGAATGCCTGTGATAAGTGCGATGGTTTGCTGTTACATCGGGATGATGACAAAGAAGATATTGTGAGACAACGCTTGCTCGATTATCATAAAAATGAGCGTGAGATCATTGAATTTTACAGAAACACTGGTGCTGAAGTCGAAGGATTTGATGCATCCGTATTGGTTGATCAGATTTTTGATTCAGTTACACGTCATTTGGGTTGCTTATAGTTTATGATTACGATTAAGAACAAGATAGCAATCAAAAAAATGGAAACAGCTGGAAGCAAGCTTGAGTCAATTTTACTAAAATTGAACAAGCATGTTGTTCCGGGTGCTTCCACACATGATATTGACCTTTGGATAGAAGAACAACTTCGTGAACGTGGATTAGACACTCGCATGAAGGGATACCGTGGTTATCAGCATGTAAGCTGTATATCAGTTAATGACATGGTGGTGCATGGTGTACCTAGTGGGTCGACTATTTTGCGCAATACAGATTTTGTGACAATAGATGTTTGTGCGTCCTTTAAGGGGTATTGTGCTGACATGGCTCGGCAATTTTTTGTCGGTCAGGTTGACCAAAAAACTAAGGATTTGGCTCGAGTTGCTCAAGAGGCGCTTGATGCTGGAATTAGTTGCGCAGTACCGGGCAATCGCCTGGGTGATATTTCGTCGGCTATTCAACAAGTTATTGAGTCTAATGGATATGGTGTTGTTCGTGACTTTGCTGGTCATGGGCTTGGCAAGCGCATGCACGAAGATCCAGAAATACTTAATTATGGTATTCCTGGAACGGGGCCCATTTTACGAGATGGTATGACGTTTGCAATTGAGCCTATGATTACCATGGGTGACTACAAAGTCTTTATTGATAAAGATGGATGGACAGTAAAAACAGTTGACGGAAGTCGAGCAGCGCATGTTGAGGATACTATTTTGATCTCGAATCAAGGTCCTCGTATTTTGACGCGTTCGAACCTATGAAAAGAGTCGCATGAGAACGAATACAAAAACTGACGTAATCAGGGTTGATGGTGTGGTTAAAGAAACACTACCTAATGCTATGTTTCGTGTAGAAATTGAAGGTGGCCTTGAGGTGCTTGGTCATGTTTCTGGTAAGATGCGTATGAATTACATACGAATTTTGCCTGGTGACAAAGTCGCACTTGAGCTGTCTCCTTATGATTTAACGCGTGGACGAATTGTCTTACGCTATAAAAAAAATCAGGCAACCAATGTTGGTTAAGGGAATAGAGTTATGAAAGTCAGGACATCAGTTAAAAAAATGTGTCGTGATTGTCGCGTTATTAAGCGTGGCAAGATAGTACGTATCATTTGTAAAAAAAATCAGCGTCATAAACAGCGTCAAGGGTAACTTGATCTTGTTTAAAAGAACGTTCTGTAGAGGTTTATATGGCACGAATTAGTGGCGTTACATTGCGAAGAGATAAACGTGTTGAATATGGATTGACTGGTGTTAAAGGCATCGGCGTCAATACATCGCGTATTATTTTGGGCAAAGCCAAAGTTGATCTAGACAAGCGTGTCAAAGATCTGGGTGATGATGAGATTGCTACCATCCAAAAAATTATAGATTTAGAGTTCCCAGTTGTTGAAGGTGAGCTAAATAAGCGTGTTCATGAAGCTATTAAACGGCTTCGCGACATTCATAGCTACCGTGGATTGCGACACCATCAGGGTCTACCTGTTCGTGGGCAAAACACAAAAAACAATGCGCGTACGCGTAAAGGTCCTCGACGTCAAGCGATCAAGAAAAAATAACATTATTGTTCAAGAGGTAATTGAGTAAGAATGGCTTACAAAAAGAAAACAAAAAAACAAAAACGTCACGTTGAGACGGCAGTGGCTCACGTCAAGTCGTCATTCAACAATACGTTGGTAGCAATTACAACACCTGAGGGTGATGTACTGCTACGTTGTAGTTCGGGAAGACTTGGTTTTAAAGGCTCGCGAAAGGGTACACCCTTTGCGGCTTCTCAAATAGCCACTACTCTTGCCAAAGATATGATTCCTCTGGGAATCAAAAATCTTGAAATTAATGTACAGGGTCCTGGATCTGCTAGAGATTCAGTTGTTCGTACTTTCCAAGCAAATAAATTTAATATTACGGTTCTGCGTGAGGTAACACCATTGGTACACAATGGATGTCGTCCTCCAAAGAAACGTCGCGTGTAAGGCTAGGTAGATAAATTATGAAAAAACCTACTGTTGGCGCTCGTACAGGAGCCCCAGGCGACAAAGGTCAGCAACAGCAGCAAAAGCCGCCGGCGCGACGTGGTCGTAAATTGTCTGAATACGGTAAGCAGCTAAATGAAAAGCAGCAGCTAAAACGTGAATATGGTATGCGCGAGAAGCAATTTAAACGCTTTTTTGGCATAGCAGAACATAGTGCTGGTGCACCAGGTGAGAACCTTTTGAGTTTGCTTGAGCGTCGTCTTGATAATGCTGTGTACAGAATGAAGTTTGTGGTAACACGACGACAATCTCGCCAGATTATTGTACACGGTCATATTTTGGTAAACGGCAAAAAAGTTTATTCGCCGTCTTACCTAGTTGGGATTAATGACGTTGTTTCATTAGCAGATAACGTTGTTAGTAAAGAGAAATTTTTAGAACAGGTCGTCGACAAACGTATGGCGGTTGCGGTTAAAACTCCTGAGTGGGTTGAGGTTGATAAGGTCAGCAGAAAAGGAACGGTATTACGCCTTCCTGTTCGCTCTGATATCACAACTCCTGTTGAAGAACACTTGATTGTTGAGTTGTACTCTAAATAATGATGGTGATGATACATGGGA
>Ga0233428_1000571_pt1 | contig 49224 bp, 40 predicted proteins | sample SI_118_April2016_4_FD_179890 | JGI IMG/M metagenome (GOLD analysis project Ga0233428, IMG submission 179890) | Seawater microbial communities from Saanich Inlet, British Columbia, Canada - SI_118_April2016_120_MG | ecosystem: Environmental > Aquatic > Marine > Inlet | place: Canada: British... | reverse complement strand
TGCAGATATTCCCAATCAAGGGAACCGCCCAACTCCTTGCCGATGAAGTCCAGCATGTCGCGCATATCACTGCCGTCCAGATACTTCTCCAGACCCCGAAACCGCGGTCTGCCGCCGGCGATCAGCGTTCCCAGACTCCACGCGGGACGAATCGCACATCGATACAGCATGAGCGGCGTGATTTTTGGCGGCACCACAACACCAGCACGCACCTGACGCTCGCGACGACTGGCAATCGGCACGTCGACCGTGACCAGCATGGTCGTGAAACCAGAATCTCGTGCACGCTGCAGCAGATCTCGCCTGATCTCCGGACTGCGCGGTGGGTATAACTGAAACCAGCCCATGCCGTTCGCCAGTGGGCCAATGACCTCAGGCGACTCGGTCGCCGCTGTGCTGAGTGCGTATGGGAATCGTTGTTTGCCAGCCGCCCGGGCGAGGATGCGTTCGGCTCTGGGCCACATGAGTCCAGTCAGTCCCACGGGTGACACACCGAAGGGTACTGCATAGTCCACACCGAACAACCGCGTCTCGACGTCAGGTTCAATGGCACCCCGCATGAATCGTGGAACCATCTGCACCGCCTCAAGCGCCTCCCGATTGCGCCGCATGCACGCATCGGCCCCCGTGCCACTGTCGAGATACTCCCAGGCAAAGTGGGGGATCCGCTTGTGTGCCTGCCGTCGCAGATCGGCGATCGATGGATACCGGTTCAACAAACGCTGTGTCATTCGATCCTCTTCGAGGCTGGTTCAATGGACTAAACGTCAAGCTACGATGGGTTGGGCCCACACGGCGAACTGAATACTGTTCAATGTTGGAATCATGCCCTTGTTTCGTCGGGACAACCTGTCTCTGGTCCATATAAATTTCCCTGGAAGGCTCGTCCTCATGAGCGAGGATATCGAAGGAATCAAACAGATTCCAGAGACGGACATCACCCGGATCGCACAGGATGTGTTCGGCTCTTCTGCCCGTGTGGAATCAATGGAGGAGATTCGCCAGTCGACTGGTGGCGGTGTCCCCAGGATCATCGGTTGTAACTGGAATCTCTCCTACATCGTCGCCCTCGCAGGGCACGAATCGAAGTATGTATTCCGCTTCAATCGACGACGTTATGGTAGAGATGACAAGGCGATCGTCCAGGAAACGCAGAACAATGCGCTCATCGCCGCCCACACAGATGTGCCGACACCGACAATCCACCATATGGACGTGAGTCACGAATTCGTCGCGACGGGCTATATCGTCATGGACTACATGATCGGTGAGGATCGTCGCTATCTGACCCACCCGCACTTTCAGGGCACGACACCTGCGGAGAAGGAACAGATCACGTGGCAGGTCGGTATGGCGACAGCCAAGATTCACACCATCACCGAAGCGGCAACCCGGGCAGCAGGCGCAGGAATCTGTCACGGTCTTGATGCATTAGAACGTGTCATCACGAACTCGAACTGTGAAGTGACGCCAGCTCGAATCGAGGCGTGCCGCCAGATCGCCCTCGCCGATCCTGCCCTCGTGCTGGGTACCCTTTCTTGGAGCGTTGGCGATGCGGGAATACATCTGGCCGAGTCAGGTAGCGAGTGGAAAGTCTCTTTCATCTGCGATCTCGAATACCAGGGGTATGCAGATCCCCTGCACGATCTGGCCCCCATGCTCTGCCACCCGGAGCCCATGTGGAGCTTGAAGGAGCCGCTCTCCGGCAACTCGAAGGGCGCTCTCGCGGATGCCTTCTTTGACGGCTATGAGCAGATCAGACCTATCGATCACGAGCGCCTCGGCACCGTCGCCGTCTACGCGCATCTCGGCATCATGTGTGGTGTCGCCCGCGAAGCCTACAAGGCCGATGACGGTCCGGGGATCGAGGACCGTGAACCACCGATCTACTCCAAGCTGCTCGCAGCGATCGAGCAGAGGGGGTGAAGCGTGCAAGGATCGGCATGAAGAGGCGACAGCGTGCCTACGCCTATGTCACCCACGAGGACAGACTTCTCGTATTTGAACACTGTGACTTCCCTGATGCAGGAATTCAGGTGCCCGCTGGCACCGTAGACGAAGGAGAGTCTCCCGATGAGGCGGTTCTGCGGGAGGTCGAGGAGGAGACGGGGCTGAGTGGTTTCAACGGAGTCGAGTTACTCGGTAGCTGCGAGCATGATATGCGCAAATTCGGTGTAGACGAGCTACAGGAAGCCTTCTTCTATCATATGGTCTGTCCCGGTGACCCGCAGGATCGATGGATTCATCAAGAGACGGGTGGTGGAAAAACTGCCCCCATTGCTTTCGAGTTCTACTGGGTTCAGATGCCACATAAGATTCCCCAATTCGCTGCCCTCGAGGGTCGATTCCTGGATGATCTGTATCGCTTGCTAAGCATCGAATCTGGCGACGCCTGAATGGCCGGTGAGATCGAACTGTGCGAATACTCTGCTGCCTGGCCGCGCCAGTTCATCGACGTCGCGATGCCAATAAGGGCAGCACTCGGTTCTGTGGCGCAGCGGATCGATCACATCGGCTCGACGGCGATTCCTCAAATCGCAGCAAAGCCTGTCATCGATGTGCAGATATCCGTCGCCAGTCTGATTCCTGAGAATGCATTCAGAGAGCCGCTGGAAGCAGCAGGCTATGTCTGGCGTCAGGACAACCCAGATCTGACGAAGCGCTATTTTCGCGAATCACCGGGAGAACGGCGCACACACATTCATGTCAGGCAAGCGGGATCGTTACCCGAGCAACTGGCGCTGCTGTTCCGCGACTACCTGCGTGTCAGCGATGTGGATCGCTCCTTGTACGAGGAGACCAAGCGTGAACTGGCTGTCACGTGTCGCGATGATCGGCTTGCTTACACGGAAGGCAAGGGACCAGCGATTTGGGAGATCCTGCACCGCGCCTCGCGATGGAGTCAGTTGCGAGGATGGCATCCACAGGTGAGTGACGCATGAACGCAGAGGCACCACGAGAGACACCCACTCGATGGGTCGAAGGCATGACCTTCCACTCCAGCGATCCACAGGTCAGGATTGAGGTCGCCGATTCCCTGCACTTTATCGGTCGTTTTCAGTTTGATATCTCAAATCTTGCTGACGTGGATTCCTTCTACTTCGCTGACGCGACAGCGGGGCCATACACGCGTCGCCTGGCCTTTCACTTCGAAACCCAGCGTCCGGGGCGTGACTTCACCTACCGATTTCCTGCCGAACCACTCGTCCGCCTGGGTGAATTTGACTACTACCACGATGCCTTCTTTGGCCCCCAGGCACGGTTGGTTGCAGAGAATCCGAAGGCAGACTTCTCCAAGGTGGAAAACTTCCTGCAGTCACAGACTCTTGAACTATGGGAAGACGCCATGTGGCATCGCTTCATGCGCACGCTGGACGAATCCAGACGGTCCGAGTTACTGATTCTCTACCACGAAGATCTGAGAAACGTGGAGACACCCTCTGCCGATCTCTCAGCAGAGGGTGCGAAAGCAGATCAGTGGCCCAAGATAGCCAAGGAACTTCGTCTCCGCGCACTGTCTAGTTTTCGGGTCACTGAAGGTTGAAACGTCTCATTCACTCATCCTACTGAGCGTCCTCGTGCGGCGGCGGCATTCTTAGCTCGATACCGCCTTCAGCACCTCGTCCAGATCTTCCCGACCGGTGGGTTGTCTGATGTTCTCCGCTGAGGCACCCGCTTCCAGCAGCGCCCTGGCCACGTGTACAGCCTTGCTTCTGCGATCAGCACTGTGGTGCGTCAATGCCGTCCCAACAGCCTCGTTGAGGGCGGTCCCTCCAGCATCATCGACCGCCTCGATCTGCGCACCATGCGCCAGTAGCAGCATCACCGCATCCATATGCCCGCCGTGTGCGGCCAGATGCAGCGCAGATTTTCCCAATGGGTTGGTGGCGGAGACAGACGCCCCTTTGCTCAGAAGCAACTCGACCATCTCAGCATTCTTGTAACGTGAGACCGCCAGCAACAGCGGCGTCTCCCCCGAAGAATCGCAGGCCTCTATGTTCTCTCCCACGTCGAGTGACGATCCCGCAACAGTTGTGCCGCCAAGCCGAGCCGCCACGTGCAGCAGGGACGTCCTCGCACCATAGACACGTTCGTAGACACCACCACCGGGGAGATTCGTCACGTCAAACACCCCACGAAACTCGGGGTACTGGCGCAGGATTTCGCGCAATGGTTCGAGCAGCCCAAGCACACACAGCACGATGGCATCAGCACGCGCGTCCTCATGCAGCAGACCATGCGCCACCATCGGTCGCTGATCGGCCACCGCCCACTGCAGCGGTGTCGCCTCGAAACGCCCGTCCAGCGCATTTGGATCTGCGCCGAAGTGATGAACCAGAGCTTGTCGAGTCGTATCGCCGCCGGCCAGGTGCAATGGCGTCAGACCCGCCTCGTTGCGTGCGTGAACGAGAGATGGGTCCTGGTCGAGAAGCATCGTCAGCCGTTCGATCAGGTCGAGACGGGCGGCGGCATGAATGCCAATCTGTATCCCGGAACGTACTGCTGAAACGGCGAAATAGTGGTCCATGACAGACTTCGCCTGATCTGTTTTCCCATCGGCGACGAGCCCCATAAAATCGTCGAGCTCCTCGTAGTTGCCACGCAGGGACTCGACGTGATGCTTGAGCTTCGGCCAGCCCTCGAAGCCGTATTCGCGAGCAATGACAAGCTTGGCGTCTGTCAGCGTCAACGACGCTGCGTCACCTGACAGCAGAGGACGATACCCCTCGACAGTGGCACGACTGGCGTCGTCTCCATCGAGATACGCCTGACGCAACTCACGCGCCTGGCGCTTCAATTGTTCGGAATTTGGGCGAGGTGGTAGTACTCGAGACATGGCGATCTCCTCTCAATGAATCGCCTGGCGTCCGCGTTGACAGGCAGAAAGAAGAATCGCGTATGGTAGGTCACTGCCAGGTAGGACTCGGTCCCTTCCCGCGGACAGGAAGCTCCCTGCGAGCTCGCCGTCATTGTAGCTCCGCGAGACAATACATGTCAAGAAGATATTGCTCGAGTCGGCACAACACCTGCTTGTTGTTCTTGGTAGCGACTCGGTATTCTTGAGACATGCAGACGACGACCATCTATTTACTGCGCCATGCGCACACAACGCCCTCTCCTCGCTATGCGCCCGACTTCGACTGGCCCCTCGACGAACAAGGGGGGTCACAGGCAGAGGCCCTGGTGCCGATTCTTGATGATCTGGGGATCGACGTCGTTTGCGCCTCACCACAACTGCGTGCAGTCGAGACGGCTACCCCCTTCGCCACACACGCTGGCTTCCAGGTGCAAGGCCTTGAAGGCCTGAAGGAATGCGGCTTCAATCGCGTCTGGGCCGTGGACTTTGCTGCCCTCGTACAGAATCACTGGGCGGACTTTGACTTCGCGCAACCCGAGTGTGAAACCCATAGATCGTGTCAGAGCAGATTCCTCAGCACCCTCGTCGATGTGGGCCGGAGACACGCAGGGCAATCAGTCGTCTGCTGTTCGGGTGGCCAGGCGATTGGGCTCGCCCTGAATTCGGTGGATCCTACCTATGGCTTCGACAACTGGAAGGCGACGCGCACACCAGACCTCTTCAGGGTGCAACTCGATGACGACCGGATGACCTGGGATCGTGACTTTGTATCTCCGGGTCTGGAATCGCTGCTCGACGACTGAATCGTCACAACTACAGCGCCCCTGCATCCACGAGTATCTGCACAATGGACTCGTGCCCACCTTTGCGCGCCCACGCCACGGGTGTCGCCCAGGGCGCACCGGCCTTGTTGACATCGGCCCCGCGCTCGATCAGCCAGCGCACCATCTCCTGTTGACCCTCTCGCGCCGCCAGGCCCAGTGGCGTTGATCGATACTCATCGTCCAGCGCGTCGATCTGGGCACCGTGTTCGAGCAGCAACGCCGCCTTGTCCGTCAGGCTTCTTCTAGTCATATCGTGCAACAGTGTCGTCCGGTGCCAATTCTGGTGACCGGGACTCATCCCATTCTCAAGCAGGTAGCGGCCGACCCCGAGTTCGCGAAAGTAGTAGCTCGCCCCCCACTTGCTCGTATCCGGCACGGCGGCGCCATGCTTCAGCAGTCGCTTGAGCATCTCCATCTTTCCATCACGAGCGGCCATCACCATGATGCCTTCACCCCAGAACATCTCAGGGTCCTTGGCAACATGTGGATGCTCACTCAAAAGGCGCTCCACCTCGTCGCCATCATCGTCTACGATCGCATTGTGAACCTGTTCTTGTGGTGAGAGTATTTCCTGCGCCCCATGCGTTACAAGCAGATCATAGATCGCTGGATGTTTGCGCGCGCGATCGATCACCTTGCCACCAGACTCAGCGTTGCCATTCGGATCGGCGCCGTGCTCCAGCAACAACGTCGCCATTTCGTGGTTGCCGACGCGCGCCGCATGCCACAGACTCACACCACGCGGCGCACCACGATCGCCCAGACTCGGGTCTGCTCCGTGCTCGAGCAGCAATTGCATCATCTCGAGATCTTCGCGGAACGCCGCCGCTGACAAGGGCCGACCTCCATGGCTGTCCTGGAAATTTGCCAACTGCGGATCAGCCGTCAGAAAGGCCCGAACCGCCGCGCGATCGCTGAAGGTCGCGGCGAGGAAGATGTTGTACGTGGTGCCACGACCCAGCAGATATCCGGCAACCGCAAGAGAGCTGGACAGTTCATGGTGGTGCCGCTCGAGGGCCGAGTGAATCGGCGCCAGACCATCGGCACGCACAGCGTTGATATCAGCACCACGATCCAGGAGCAATCGAGCGGTGGCCAGATGTTTACCATAACACGCGGCATGTAACGCGGTGTCCCCCGTATCGTTGCACGCTTTGATCAGCGCCGGCGTATCAACCAGCAGCGACGCCACCAGATCGACATCCCCCGCACCTGCTGCGATCAGCAATTCATCGATTCCTGATGTCGCCAGTTGGACCTGCTGTGCTTCCTCCAGCATCGGAATCAGCTCATGATGTTCGCGTTCGCGAGCCATTTGCAGCAGCGAATCCTTGAAGCTGTAGCTGCGGTAGGCTAGATCGACGCCTTGCTCGATGAGCCACGACAAGATATGGGCGTGTCCCTCGCGCACGGCAAAGTGGATGGGTGGTGTATAGTTGTATTCACAGCGGATCAGGGCTGGCTGGCGACTGGCCAACTCCTTCATCACATCCAGATCTCCATCGCGGCTCGCCGCCAGCATCGCCCAGACTTCCGTCGTCGTCGAGTCGACACCTGGAACCAGTTCAATGGGACGATCGACTTTCATCTCTTCAGGTTGCAGCATCCTCTGAACTCCTTGTAAGAATCGTGTGGAGCGAGATGGAGCTCGACCCCGTAGTGTCCGGCGCACGGGACACACCAGTCGGTGCTTGAGGCGTCCTCTTGCCGCCCGTAGACGGTTGTTCACCGTCGTCTTGTCGACACCGAGAAACTGAGCGATCTGCAGATGCGAACAGCTTCCTGTGTAGAAGAGGCTGATCGCATCGCGCTCTTGTTGGGGTAGACTGGCGACCTCTGCAACCACCTCCTGACGACGCTCATCCCACTCTAAGGATTGCTGTTGCGTGGGCCCCACCTCGAGAGCCGCCTCGTCGAGGGATTCATCGCGCGATCGCTGTCGCCGCGACTGCTCGCACGTGTTGCGCACGATGGTCCGGAACCAGCCGGCAAACGCGGCGGGATCGCGCAGCTGCTCCAAGCGCTGATGGCACACGAGAAACGCATCCTGTGCCGCATCCTCTGCCAGATGGTGGTCTCCCAGCAGAGCGAAGGCGTATCCCACGGCCATGTCCTGAAAGCGACGGACCAGATCGGCAAAAGCCGAGCTGTCGCCAGCGCGGGCGTGGGAGAGTGTGTCTGCGAGGCTCATCATCTTGTGATCATCGGGTCTGGGGCAAGTCGTGTGAGCCGGGGTCGGCTCCTTTCAATGCAAGGATGCACGAACAGCGGAGAATGGTAGAAAATCTCTCAGTGATTTGCATGACCGGCACGGTTTGACTCAAGTAACACAACTTCATCCAACAGTGGACCTTTGAGAAGGACGTCGTTTTGCACATGAAATACGACCTGCTTATCCGCAATGGCACGTTGATCGATCCGGCACGTGGGATTCATGCTCCACTGGACGTCGCCTTTGCAGATGGCACAGTGGCAGAGGTTGGGGACTCACTACCCGAGGCCCAGGCGCGCGAGGTCATCGACGCCGGTGGACGCTACGTCACGCCTGGATTGATCGATGTTCACGTGCATGTTTTTCCCGGTGTTTCCCACTTTGGCATCGAGCCCGATCCTACATGCCTTGCTCGTGGCGCCACGACCGTGGTCGATGCCGGATCAGCCGGTGCCGACACCTTCCCTGGATTTCGCAAGTATGTCATCGAAGTCTCGCAGACGCGCATCCTGGCGCAGTTGAATATCGCCAGCCAGGGCATGGTGACCCGCGATGTCGGTGAATTCGCCTTGCCGGAGTATGCCGATGTCGATGCCTGCTGCCGCATGATCGAGCAGCATCGAGATCTGATTCTGGGTGTCAAAGTACGTCTCACAAAGGACAGCATCGTCTCCGAGAGTGCGGGTATGATCCCACTACATCGTGCACGAGAAGCGGCTGATGCAGCAGGTCTGCCCATCATGATTCATCCACAAGCGGCCTGGTGTGAGTCCCTCGACGATATTCTCAAGGTGATGAAGCAAGGCGACATTCTGACACACTGCTTTCATGGCATGGCCTGTGGTATTCTGGACGAGGGTGGCAAGGTGCGACCGAGCGTGCATGATGCCATTGAGCGCGGCGTGATCTTCGATGTCGGGCATGGTGCGGGATCCTTCGCCTGGGGCGTCGTGGAAACAGCCATGGCCGAGGGCATTCTACCGAAGACGATCTCCTCCGACTTGCACATCTACAATGTCGATGGCCCCGTCTTCGACCTCGCCAATGTATTGACCAAGTTTCTGCATCTCGGCTTATCCCTGGACGAAGTATTGTCTCGTGTTACGTCGGTTCCGGCGGAGTCGGTGTTGTTGCAGGATCAGATCGGCACACTGGCACCCGGTGCCTGGGGTGATGCCGTCATCTTTGAACTGCGTCAGGAGACCTGTACGCTCACCGACTCGCAGGGCCAGTCTCGTACCGGGACCCAGCGTCTGGAGCCGGTGACTGTCGTCAAAGCAGGACGCGTCTATCGAAATGAGCTTGCAGCATGAGTGACTCACGGCAATTGATCTCCGACACCGGCAGCGAACGCGCCACCAATGACAGTGGCAAGATCATCACCACCCAGGGTCACACCCACGTGATCTGGCAGGATGTGTCGCGCGAGGGCTACTTCAACCGCGTCCGCTCGCACGATCACACGTCCAACACGTGGACGGAGCCCTTCACCCTGGACCAGGGCATCGACAACCACGCACGTGGTGTGATGACGATCGATCCTAAAGGGTATCTGCATGTCGTGCTCGGTGGCCATGCCTCAGCTGTTACCTGGCGACACTCTCTCAAACCACATGACACCTCAGCCTGGAGCGAGCCGCAGCCAATCGGTGTCGGCACCTATCCCATCTTTCTGTGCGCGCCGGATGGGACACTCTACCTGACCCTGCGTGGTCAAGGCAAGGAACGTCATCAGCGTGGCGTTGACCTGTACCGGCGCCCCACAGACGGCGATTGGCAAGCGGCGCATCAGATCGTCCACCTCGCCCCTGAGTATGGTCAGGCCTATGCCGGCTTTCACAACCAGCTGGCTATCGCAGCAGACGGCGCGATGCATGCGATCATCGATTTCTACGAGGGCGAGGACGAACACTGCCGCGGGTTGCACCAGGCAACCTGCTACATGTGCAGTCACGACCAGGGAACCACCTGGCAGAAGGCCGATGGCTCTACGGTACAGCTACCAGCCCGTCCGGAGGACATGGACACCCTCGCGCAGAACGCTTTTACACGCCACGAGCAGACGCCCCCACCGGAGATCAAACACGGAGGACTCGTCGTTAGTTCGCAGGGTCAGCCGTTTTTCTTCTATCTGCACCATTCACTGGCACCGGGGAGATTGATCTTCGCCACCGTCAAGGATGGGATCATTCATGAACAGAACGTGTCCAACCATCTGGGGAGAATGTGGCCTGACATGCGTGCCGTCGGCTGCTGGTTGACGATTCGAGAAGACGACGCCATCTACGCCCTCGTATTGCTTACCCCCTACCCCGATGAATGGTTGAAGGGTCGTCCCGTCAGATCGATGAATCTGCGCGAACGCGATGACCAACGTCTCGCTTGGCTCGTGTCCGCGGATGGTGGACAGGAATGGACAGTGGATTCCTTCCTCGAACCCGGAGAGGCATACAACTGCCCTAGCCTTGAAAGGCCCGTCGGTGACAATTCGATCCCCGCCAGTCGCCTGCCTCAGGTCCTCTACTTCGATGGCACCAACGAGTATCCTGGCGGCGGTGAATACTACGCCGAGAACACGACGGTCGCCGAGATCCTCGCCAGTGGTGGATTTACCGCCAACAACGTGTGGTTGATCTAGAGCGTGAGAGCCAGTATCAGAACAGCTATGCAGTGACTGCATAGTGGTCTCAAGAAAATTTATCCCGTGTCCGTAAAAATACTGATGCGATTGTCCGGCCCGTATGAGATATTGAGGTAGGCTCTCAATGAAACAGACCTCGACACATCCTCGGAACGCGCCACACTCGCTGGCACTGGCCCTCGTGTTGGTTATGCTCGTGACACCGCTGTGTGCGCAGTCGACGACCTTCCAATGCAGTGGGGATCCCGGTGATCCGCGACTTGGGTCGCAGACAGTTGGGGCTGGCAAGGTCACGGCGTCCGCCCAGAGTGGGCAGCAAGCGGCGATCGTCCTCTTCGCTCACTTCGCCGATGAGGATCTACCCGCAACGCCCCCCGCCTGGTCGGCGACTTTGCTCGATCCGACACAGCCAGGTAGTGTTGCCCACTTCTATGACAGCATGTCCTTTGGACAGTACCAGCTTCGCGGTGAAGTCGCCGCACGCAGCTATACATCTGCCGGGCCGGCAAACTCGTATCTCGCCTCGAGCGCGGATCAACGTGGCGGCTATGGCGCCTTTGCTCAGCAGATCATCCGACAGGCGGATGTGGACATCGACTTTTCTGTCTTCGACAATGACGGTCCGGATGGTGAGCCAAACTCCGGTGATGATGACGGCTTCGTCGATGTGTTGTTCATCAACACCGCCACAGCCCCTGCGAGATTCATTCTTCGCGATGCGACGGGGATCTCAAATCTTGGCTTCAACGCCCCCTATGTGACGGACGATATCGGTGCCAGTGGCAATGCCATCCGGATTGACCCGACCAGTGGCACACTGCAGGCGACGCCCGACCTGCATCATGCAACAGGCGTCATGGCGCACGAATTCGGTCATCTGTTGGGTCTACCCGACTTGTTCGATACCCAGTGGACGGACAATCCTTCAGGACCGGAAAGAGACTCCGCTGGCATTGGTCGCTGGGGGCTGATGGGATGGGGTGCTCTTGGGTGGGACGATGCACCGGGGCCGACCGCCTTTTCAGCATGGAGCCGTCTGCGACTTGGCTGGGCACAGGTCAGCGTCATTGAAGGTCGCGAGACCGCTGTCGAACTCACGCCCGTCGCCAGCTCGGGTCAGTTGAGTCAGATCCTTCTCAGTGGCAACGAATACTTCCTCGTCGAGCACCGAACACGTGGCGCCTCCTACTACGACCGTGGCATTCCTGCTGATGGCCTGCTCATCTGGCACGTGCGACGCGCCGAGGTGGAGGGCGAACTCTCCCCCTGGTGGGATGTCGACCTGGAATGCGCCGATGGTCTGTGGTCTGATGCGGGTTTTCCGATAGGCGCGGTATCTGATTCGCAAAGAGGCGAAGACAATCTCGATTTCTGGGCCCACGATGTTGACTACTTGCAGCGGCATGTGGGTAACCACGGCGACGCAACAGATCCCTTTGACGGTAGCCGCTTTCGTCGATTCACGTCGGCGACGAACCCCGCCGCCGTCAGCAGTGATGGCGTTAACGACATCACCATTGACCAGATCTCGGGCGATGCAGATCGCATGTCCTTTGTCGTTCGCAACAATCCGCCTGATCTCGAACTATCTGACGTGGCGCCACGCGGTCCGCGTGTCACAGCTGGTACACCGATGGAGATCACTTTCCACCTGACCAACGTGGGTGGTACGCCGGCGAATGATCTGCGCGCGGTGCTGATGACCGACGACGAGACCGCCGAGATTCTCAACCCGGACTTGGAACTGTTTCCTCTCGCTGCCGGGCGTCGCTCTCTTGGTCCGGGCGGGCCAGATGGTTTTCCGAAGATTCGATTTCCTTCTGATCTCACAGAAGACCATACGGCGACGATCGAACTGGTGATACTGGCGAATGGCCTCGAGGTCGCGCGCACATCGATGCAGATTACAGGTGTCCCGGGTCATCGGTTCGTCGTGGCAGTGACAGATGACGAACAGAGTCCACTGCCAGGTGTCAGAGTGAGTCTGGACTCGCCCGTCGGTGTCCAGAGCCTGTTCTTCGAACATTTGGTCCTGACTGACAGCGTTGGCGTCGCCGAGTTTTATGTCCCCACGGGCACATACAACGTCGAAGTCCAGCCCGACGGCGACAGTCCCTGGGCACGCGAGCAGGTCGGGGTAATCCGGATCGTCGACGAGCATCATATCGATGTCAGTCTGTCACGCACATATGAGCTAAGTGGCGTCGTACGCAACGCGGAGGGACAGCCCGTCGACACTCACTATCTCATTCTGTGGAGAAATGATGGGGGCAACAGATTCGGCACGTCCCTGGCTACCGACAATGAGGGCAGATACATCACCAGGCTCGCCGCAGGCACCTACGAGATCAACACGCGTGCCTTAAGTGGCGGATCTGCAGTGCAGATTCACGGTCTCGTGGAGATCTCCGGAGATACACAGTTCGATCTCGAACTCGAAGCAGGTGTCCGGGTCACAGTCGAGGTCATCGATGAGCAGGGCAACAGTATCGACCGTGTGGGGCTCTTCGCCCGTCTGGCCAGTGAATTAAACACCAGTGCGAATGCTCGCACCCGGGGTGGCGCGGGCGCCCAATTCGAACTGCCGCGCGGCAGCTACGAGGTGCTGTTCTATGATGTCCCGGCACCCTTCGTCGTACCGCAGCAGAACGCGACGTTAGACGTGTCAGGTGATACGACGATCGTCGTCACCCTGCAATCAGGTGCCCTCGTGAAGGTGCAACTCACCGATGACGACGGACGATTGATTCAAGCACCCCCCAACAGTGATGGTTCCATCAGTATCGCTCTCTTCAACGAGTCTGGTTTTCATTCGACGAATATGGAAACACAGTCGACGGAAGTTGAACTGGGTGTACTGCCCGGAACCTACGCTGTCCAGTTGAACGCTTTCTCCTCTGGAGGGGCTGATCTCGGTTTTCCACAGCAGCAGCTCGACTCGGTCTCCATCGGCAGCGATACGACGTTGACACTTAGCGTAGATCCTGGAGTGCTCGTCGATGGCCGGATTCTTGGGTACCAGGGCGGCACCAACAGCTTCGACCGGATCAGTTTCGCTTCGTCGGTTGGCTCTGCGTCTAGCCGGCTCGATGCCGATGGAAGTTTTCTCGCCCGCGTCTTCCCGGGTGAGTATACGGCGCAGGTCAGCTTCAATGGCGATGGCTCGGGGCCCTCACAGACGCTGGGACTGATCAATGTGCGGACCGACACGACGGCAGTATGGTCGTTGCTTGATGACGAAGCGATCCACGGTGTCGTGACCGATGGGAGCGAACCCATTTCGGGTTTGAACATCTTTGCCGTCGGACGCACAGGCGACAGGAGTGTCTACAATTTCACGACGACCCGGAACGATGGATCCTTCGACCTGCGACTGGCCGATGGCACCTATGTCGTGCAGGGAAGTCTCGGCGGGATAGGCCACTCTGTCTCCTGGCGTCTTCCCGACATCACCGTGCCAGTCCTTGTCCCGCCGACTCTCATCCTCCCGGGAGGAGCCACCGTGACGACTCAGATCACCGGCGCCAACGACCTGATCCAGGCGGGCAGAGTCGGCATGTATCCGGGAAGTTTCAGTCTGTCGAACTATCTGGATCTGATACTGAACAGTGGCCCCGCCATTGACATTCGCATAGATGCTGCACGGGCCGTCGATTTTGACATGGCCCCAGGACCATACTTCGCTTTGACATCAGATCTCAGCTTCAGCTCTCCCAGCTACTATCAAGTCCACTCAGAGTTTATTCCTGACGGCGCCTCCGCTCTCGACGTGAAGCTGCCCGGGCCAGAGGGCACAATCCATCTCACCGGACGTCTCACGAACAGTGACGGAGATCCACTTGAACGTGGCACCTTACTCGCATTCGAGACCCATCGCGGTTTGCTCGTACAGGCGAATGTCACCGGGGAGTATGACTTCCCCTTGCCCGCTGGTAGCTACCAGATCGCTCTGGCCGAATGGACAACAGACGGTGCTCGCCTCGCCTATATGGGTGGACCCATCGAGGTCACACAGGATCGCGTCTTCAACATTGCCCTCGGCGTCGACACAGCGATCGACCAGGACGACTCATCACCCCACCGTTTCGCTCTCGAACAGAATTATCCCAACCCCTTCAATGCGCAGACCATCATCGAATTCTCCATTGATGTGGTAGGCCGCGGAGAATTGGTGCTTTTCGACATGCTCGGTCGGCGTGTTCGCACCTTGCTCGATGCACAGCTCGTGGCAGGGCCACATCGACTTCAGTGGGATGGACGAGACGACGAGGGTCGTGCTGCTGCGACGGGGATCTATTTCTATAGGCTCACAACGCCGACACGCATGTTGGCTCGCAAGTTGATGCTGATTCGCTAGGAGCCTCGGTTGTCTGAGGAATTCGACGCCGATGTTCACGTCAACACTGTGGGCGAAGGGACACGTGTGCCCGCTTCGAAATACTGTCAGGTTGGGGCCGACGCCGACCGATAGTCTTCACGCCCGCAGAAACGAGGAGTAGTCGGAGTCGATCTCAGCTAAGCAACTGCAGGACGCGTTCCGTCGTCGGGCTGCCTTGCGCTGCCAAGGCTTCAGCCATCACTCGAAGCTGCGTGTCGCGACTGTCTTCAGGACCGGCGAATCTGGAGGTCGTCGACGAAGATCCGTCATTTGCCAGTCGATCGACAAGGGCCAGGAGGGAGGATTCCTCCGCCGTTAGTGCCCTGTCGATTTGCTGTTCGCGTTCCGCCAGCCGATTCAGTGCCTGATTCAGGGCGGCTTCTGCGACCGAGGTCCGGTCCGGCGAGGGTTCGGCTCGCTGAGTCTGTCGACCTGCGGAGACCTGGCTCGACGACGATGCGCCAGAAGAAAGTTCGACGAATTGCAGATCGCCGGGCGTATAGCTGTTGTCGAGTTCCAACTCCAGGCCGATGTCATCGAATCGCAGGGTGCCCGGTGCCTCACCTCGACCTGCCGTGTCGCCGGCACCGGAGATGGACAGGGTCTGGCTGCCTGTAGCCACTTGCTGACCGTCCTGGGTCTCAAACCGCGTCGCGCGGACCCTGCCATTGCCGGCATCTTCGAAACGAAAGGTCACACCCTCACCAGGATCATCAATGCGAACACCGGCCACGCCTCTTTCGCGGGCCACATTGCTGTCTTCCACCTCGACACGGGTTTCGGCGGCGGCGCCTCGTGTCTCACGAACATCACCGGTGATCGTGATGCCGGACGTTGTGTCGCGCGGAGGATCGGCCTGTTGAGTTTCGGCTGGTTGGGTCTGGGGCGCTGGCGTTGAGGTCTGCGTCACGGTCACCGTCGACGTCTCAATGGTGATCTGCGTTTCGCTGGGAGGTGTTGGCTCGGGGACCTGCTCGGCAGGACTTTGCGCAGCGGCGGGAGCTGTCGGCTCCTGTGTTTCGGTTGTTGGCGTCGTTTGAGAGGGGGGAGATGGCTGATCCGTTGCTGTGTCTGTCGTGCGAGCCGCTCTACGTTCGGCCCGTGCCTGATCGTTCGCCGAGCTTCGTTCTGCCCGCGCCTGCTGGCGCTGCTCACGCACCTGAGCACGCTCTTGCTGCAACTGACTTACGCGGTCTTGCGTGGCCCGAGCTTGCTCCGTGTCCTGTCGGCTTCTACCAGATCGCCCGCTCTCACCGGATGCAGACTCACCACGAGAGGGACCACTCGCCTCGCGCGCGCGTTGCGCCGACTCGGGCGCGGGTCTACCTGTCGCCGTGGGTGCTGAAGCTGACGCGGATCGATCCGGTGGCACCGAGCTGGCTGACTGGATCTCGGACATGGGGGCTCCTCTTGTACCAGGTTGCCGGAAACGGTACCGCCGTAGTCGCCGAGGGTCAACACTGCCCGAGTTGACCAGCTCGCTGGCCGGTCACAAGAGGCCTTGGAGCAGATCGGAGCAGGCGTCGAGCAGGTCGACAATATCATGGCTCAGTTCACTGCCGTCATCAGGGACCAAGCTGCCATCAGCGATGAGATTATCAAAGCGAACAGCCAGATGAACGAGCTGGTGCAGTTGGTGAGCGACTCCGTGTACGAGCAGATCGACAGTGTCGACATCGTCGCCCACTCCGCCGAGCAGATTTCCGCCGCCATCGGGGAAGTCAGCGAGCTAGCCCAGAAATCGCTCAAGTCGACGCAGGCCATGGACCGTTCCACCAGCCTGTTGGCGGCTCAAGCCAATGATCTGCGCCGTCTCGCGGAGACGACAGACGAGTCAACCGACTCGGCAGAGGAAGCCTAAACGTCGAAACTACTTTCAACATGTGGGGGCGTTCGGCCAGTTGCATCACCCTCCGTCGTCCCGGTCCCGCAGATGTCGCGCAGGATTGCCAACCATGACACTCTTCGGTGAGACATCGGAGATGACGACAGCCCCCATCCCGATCATGGCGCCGGGGCCGATCCGGAGTTCCTGACGGACAGTGCACGATTGGCCCAGGTAACAGCCATCACCCACCGTGACCTGCCCAGCGAGGGTGGCACTGGACGCCATGGTCACATCATCTCCGAGCACGTCATCGTGGTTGATCGTCGCCCCGGGCAGGGCAAAGAGACGATCGCCGATCTCGGCATCGTGGCCAACGAAACAGCCGGGATAGATCACACAGCCTGTACCCAGCTGCGCCGTAGAAGCCACAAAGGCCGACGGTGAGACGAGATTGATCACCCGTTCACGAGGGAAGGTCGGACTCAGGCAACCGAACGACCACGCCAGTCGTGCATCAGCAAACTCATCGAGGGCATCATAGGTCCCGAGACAGCAGTGGTCACCGATCAGTGGTTTTCCCCTCTGATCTGACTGCGAAACGGGCACGAGGTATCCGAGCAGATCCCAGGTAGGGACATGGCGATTGATCTGTGCGACGATGTCGGCCATCTCGCGGGCATGGGGCCCGCTGCCGAGGATGATCAGTGGTGTCATTCTGCTCGCCAGCTCTGTGGCCCCAGCGGACCACCCGTGACGGGTCTCTTCGATTCGCGCCCCGTCCTTGATCTGACCCCAGCTCTGCGGCGTGACAGCCGTTGTTGCATCCGTCTCCATCCATGGTCGGTGTACGTGGAATGTGTCGATCGTCCGGCCGCTTACCGGCGACACGCACCTCGTGCGCGCTCATGCCCGGCTTCTCTAGTGCCAGGGATTTTCACCGTGATTCATGTAGGTCTTTGAGGCGGTTTCCTGATATTCAGGATCCAGCCCCAGGGCCGGGTTGGAGCCGTAATATCCGGCGATGAAGCCGCCACCGAAGGGGGCTGTGAGTTTGTCGATGTAGTCGCGCGCTGCAGCCTCGATGAGTGAGTGATCCCGCGTCTGCAGTGTGGTCTGAATGTCCACCGGGCTCTCGAAGTGCACCTTGCCACCGTAGTTCTCGGACAGGTACTCGATGCCGTGGATTTCCGGCTGATCGAACTGCAGGATGTTCACTCCGGTCTCGATCCAGTCGGGAATGATCTCCCGCACGAAGCCGCAGGAGTGGAGCCGGAAGCTGAGGCCGCGGTTTCTGGCAGCGCCGACAACGCGTTCGTAGACCGGCTTGAACAACTGCCGGAACATGGCCGGGCTCATCAGCAGGCGATCCTGGGTACCCCAGTCCTCGCCGGAGGAGATGCCGTCGACACCGATGTCGGCGTACCGGTGCACCTGCCGTTCCAGCAGATCGGCGATCCGGTCCAACAAGCCCCGCACCCGCGCCGGCTCCGCGGCACAGTCCGTCAGGAAGATCTCCATGCGGCGCATGTAGCGGGCGATGTCGAAGGACATGCCGACGCTACCGTGCACGTAATAACCCTCTTGATGGAACTCTTTTACCTTCTCACCCGCCTCTTCATACAGGTCGGCTCGGTCCACATCCGGCCACTGGTAGGTTTCCAGTAACTCCCAGCCCTCTTCGATCACACCCCTGTGCACCTCGCCCTTGGTGATGTCTTCCAGGCGTCGCCACTCATTCCCCCACTCGTCGATCATGTTCCAGTAGCCGTCGCGTTCGGTCCACGGCTGCACCTTGCGATTGGGCGCCGGTCCTCGGCTCACACCACGGAAGTCGGAGGGAAATCCGCCACCCATGGCAAAGGGAATACGCGGCGGGGCGGCAAAGGCCAGGCTCTGCTGGACGATTTCACGGCTGGTGATGGTCATCGACTACTCCGCACCTGTGAAGAGTTGACATGTGCCAGGAATCCGTTCAGGCTCACACGCGGATCGAGCAGTATCACACAAGATCGGGATCTCAGCAATGACGAAGAGAGAACGATACCTGGCATTTGCCAGCTTCCAGGCATGGACTGCATTCCCCGCAGGGCTTCGTACATGCTCAGCTTGTCATCGCACGCGAATTCGGTTTCGCCCAGCTGTCCTGTGTTGACAGAAGCCGGCGCTCGATCTGAGCCGGCGCGATCCTTGATGAAATCTGCCATCGAGGCCGGCGATGCTGCAGCGGTTCAGCAGTTGCTCGATGCAGAGCCTGCCCTTCGTGATCAGCCCTTCACCTGGGTCGATGGCAAGGGTCGATGGCAAGGGTCGACGGCGCAACATCGCCCCCATCCGCTTTGCCCACGCCCGCGATCAGCAAACCTGTTTCGATATTCTAAAAGAGGCTGGCGCCGACGTGGAATTCCTCATCGGCGCCCTATGGAACAACGTCTACAATCAGAACATTCCTATGATCAAGCGCCTGTTGGCTCGAGGAATCGATCCAGATTCTGCCAAGGGTGCGGCGCGTCGTCAGACGGGATCACAACGATATGCGGTCTTCAATGTGTTGGTCGAAGGGGGTGCATGGTTTCCGGACAACCCCGTGACGGATCTCCACTGCGGTCTTGTCGATAAGTTCGAGCAGCGCCTCAAGGCAGATGGTTCACTGGTCAGCAAGATCTTCGACGACATGAAGAGATGCACACCTCCCTACGGAACCCTGATGCACATCGCCGCCGGCCACAATGATGTCGCCTTCATGGAGATCCTGGTACGCTACGGCGCTGACGTGAATGCGACACTACCAGATCGTGAAGACGGATGGGCCGGACAGACCCCCATCTTCTGTACCATCGGTCGTCGGAAGCCGGATGGCCAAAGCGAGATGACCGGTCGACGAAACTTGGTCAACCCGCCTATGGCGATTGCGAGGCCGCACTTGAATTCCTGCTGCAGCATGGAGCAGATCTGTCCGTACACGCCCGCTGCCTCCTCGACGACGAGTTCGAGGATCTCACACCATTGGGCTTTGCTCTGCAACGACGTGCCGGTCGTTGGCCACCCAACAGCACGCACCGCCCCTTCGTGACGGATCACGAAATCGGACGACTGACGGAAATGGGTGCGCCAGAATAGTCGAGTGCCCTGTTAGGATTGCTACTTAACAGGGCGCCCAGGCGCGAAAAGTCGCTGCAGATCCACGTCACCGGACGTTTCGACGACGTCGGCCGCCGTCCTGCCGTCACCACGGGCGACAGCGGGCGTCGCTCCATTCTTCAGCAACTCCTCGACCACTTTAAGACGTCGTGTTCGCTGTTTGGTATCGTTCTCCAGCAAACACTTGATGGCATAGTGCACATGAACAGCGGCGGTGCTATCCGTGCACCCCAGCAGCATGGAGATGGGCGCTGGCTGACCATTGTGCACGGCCCATTGCAGGGGTGTCGCCCCCGTGGATTCCGGATCGTTGTCGTCGGCATCAGCTCCAGCATCAAGAAGCATCTTCGCAGCCTCTACATTGCCCTGCCCCAGGTTACAGCAAACCAGATGCAACACACTCTGTCCGCCATGAAAACGCGCTGGCTTCACATTGGGATCGGCTCCGTGATCCAGCAGCCAGCGCATCGCCTCCAATTGCTGATTGGCCACGGCATAAGCGAGTGCCTCTCCCAGGATCTCAGCATCCGTCATCCGCGGCAACGCCGGAAGCGTGGCGTCAGTTGCCGCCGGTGGCTCAGAAGAGTCAGCATCTGACGATGGTGAATCCCTGAGGGGCTCCACATTGCGCTCATAGTACGGTCGGCGGCTGTGACTACGGCGCGCATCGGCCTTGAGCGTCCCGTCATCTGCGACAAACGACGCCATCACGCCGATCTCACCCAGACCCGCGGCGAATCCCAGATCCAATCGGGCGCCGTGCTTGAAGAGAGCTCTTGACGCGTCCGTCTCACCGTGGATCAGGGCCGCATAGATCGCCAGGCCATCACTGGCATCCACCTCGGCACCCGCCTCGACGAGGATATCGATCAGCTCGATCTGCACCCCCACCTCTCGCGCTGCCCTACCGCTGGCCACCAGACACAGGGGGGTATTGTTGCCCACATCCGTCATCGAGTTCGGGTCAGCACCATACTTCAGCAACAGACGCGTCGCTGCCGCCGCGTTCTTTGGTACGGGATGGTCTGTTGGATTCCCGGCCACGTAGTGGAGCAGGGCTGCACCGTGGAAATACGTGCCTTCCTCTGTGTCATCGAAACCACTGGACTCCACGAGAGCGGGATGCTTTTGCAGCAATTGTTCCAGCCTCGCCACATCTCCCGCCGCCATCGCCTCCAACGCCGAGCGAATCGCGTCGACCGTGTCTGTCGAAAATTTCTTCGACCTTGAGGGGCGCAAAGGCTGGAAGTCCTCCTCTGCCAATTCTGCCATTTCTGTCATCCTCTGTTTCATCAATTTGCGGCCATCGTGAAGACGCTTCTTCACCGTCGACACGGGAATCGTCAGCATGTCGGCCACTTCTGCATAGGAGTATCCGGAGATATAGAACAGAGCAAGAATCTCCTGCGATCGCTCGGGTAGACTCCTGAGGGCCGCTGCGACGATGCGCCGCTGCTGGGCAGACTCGAACAGCTCCTCAGGACCCGCTTCTGTCGCTTCCATATCCACCGTCTGCGGATCAATGCTTGCCGGTTGCTTGCGTCGCCGAATCCGTGTGCATTGAGTGAAGACGATTCGGCGCAACCAGGCGGGCAGACTCTGGGGGTCTCGCAAAGAGTCGAGATTCAGATACGCGGCGATAAATGCTTCCTGCGCTGCGTCCTGCGCAAGTTGCAGATCATGTAGTATCGACAGGGCATAACCCAGCGCCATATCCTGAAACCGTGTCACGATGACACCGAAGGCGTTGATGTCTCCTGCCTTCGTCTGCTCGATGGAACGCTTGATCTCATCCATGCTCTGCCCGCCTCCCCCGCCGACTCACACAACAGAGCCACGAAGTTCGACCAGGGTTACGTCCGGTTCGTATTTTCGATAATCGCCGCAAGGATGGCCCATGCAAGGTTGTGGGAGAATCTGGTAACCGAACCAATGTGATCCACCGAAGTCTCAAGAAAGCGAACGATGACCATACGCGACAAACATGACCTGGCCGGAATGGAACGAGTGGGCGCTGTCGTAGCAGAAACCCTGACGGCGACGACGGCTGCCGTTGAACCGGGGCTCCTCACGAAAGATCTGGATGAGATCGCCGCCGAAATCTACCGGCGGCATGGCGCGCAGTCGGCACCCACCGTGGAATTCGGTTTTCCCGGACACATCCTGGTGAGTGTCAACGACGAGGTCGTACACGGCATCCCCGGTGAGCGCGTCCTGGCTGCCGGTGACATTGTCACAATAGATGTCACTGTCGAGCTCGACGGATATGTCGCGGACGCCGCCCGTACTCTCTGCATTCCCCCCGTTTCAACAGAACACGAGCAGCTGTCCCTGGTCGGCGAGAAAGCCCTGCAAGCTGGAATCGAAGCCGCCCGCAGTGGCTGCCCCGTCAACGACATTGGCGGTGCCGTAGAGGACTGTGTTACAGCAGGTGGCTTTACCGTGATTCGGCAGATGACGGGTCATGGCACGGGCCGGGCCATCTGGGAAGATCCCATGGTTCCCAACTTTCGGCAGCCCGGTCAGCGAGCCCGACTTCATGAGGGTCTCGTGCTCACCATCGAGCCGATCCTCACGAGCGGATCCGATGAGATCTACGAAGCAGATGATGGCTGGACGGTGCTGACCCAGGACCATGCATCCGCCGCCCATTGGGAACACACCATCATCATCACCGACGGTGCTGCACGGATTCTGACGAACTAGGGGTCCGGCATCGTGGCTCAGTATAGAACTTCAGCCTGGAGATTTGGCATCGACCTGTCCGGGTACAGCTAGAATTGCGTCACGTGGCGCGTGCCGATATCCGTGGCGAAGGCCAGTGCATCGAAGCTGCGCTTCATCAGATCGAATCGCAGTTGTTGTGCGTCGGGCCGATCCCAGAGATTGTCGAATTCTCCAGGGTCCTGCTGCAGATCAAATAGTTCCCCCGCATCGAGACCGTGATACACGCACAGTTTGTGTCTTCGATCCCGATACATCGTCGCATACGTGCCACGGATGTCGGGCCGATTCACCGGACTCAGGGCATGATAGAATTCGCTGCGCACGAAATCCCGGTGCGTTGAACTGTCCACATCACCACGCAGTAGAGGTGCCAATGATTGTCCCTGCGTTCGTTCAGGGGCTTGCACATCGGCCTCAGTAAGCAGGGTCGGCGCAATATCCATCAGTTCCACCAACGCCTCACTGACAATCCCCTGGCGATATCGCCCTGGCCACGAAATCACAAGCGGCACGCGCACGAGGGGCTCGTAGAACCGGCTGCCCTTGTGCAACAGGCCGTGCTCACCCACCATGTCGCCATGATCTGAGCAGAAAATGACGATCGTGTCCTGTCGCTGACCCATGCGCTCGAGACTCTCCAGCATGCGCCCCACATTGTCGTCGATGAGTGTGATCATCGCATAGTACGCTGCCTGCATTTGGCGTCTTGTTGCCACGTTCAGTGGCTCTGCGGGGACGCCAAAATCAACATCGACAAACCGAGCCTGATGCGCCGCGTCTGTCTCTCCCACAGGATAGCCGGGCAACCGATCCGCTGGATAGCGATCGAGATACTCCTGCGGTGGATCCAGCGGTGGATGTGGATCGAAGGGATTGACGCTCATCAACCACGGTGCGTCACCACGATCCTGCTCCATGAATTCGATGGCACGGTCGGCGCACCAGGCCGTCTGGTGCATCGCCGGTGGCACACTGGCTGGGTCGTCGTTGAAAGCACTCAGACTCTGTCCCTGCGCGTGCACCCAATCTGCATAGGCGTGCCCCTCGGGCCACAGGTCACGAGGATCGTGACTCCAGTGAAATTCGCGAAAACCATCGTCACCCCGTGGCTCGATACGACCGTGGGCACCAGCCAGGTGCAATTTGCCCGCCAGACCGCAATCGTACCCCGCGTCAGCGAGCAGCTTGGTCACCAGCGGTGCCGAATCTGCCCAACGATCATTGCCATTGGTGCAGCCATGCACAGATGATGGATACATCCCTGTGAGGAAACTGGACCGACTGGCTGTGCAGATCGGACTCTGGCAGAAGGCGTGGGTGAATGCCACGCCCTCGCTCACGAGTCGATCAATGTGCGGTGTCTGGATGTGGGCATTGCCGAGAGCATGGATCGTATCCCACCGCTGTTCGTCGGTGCAGATCCACAGAACATTCGGTCGCTTCATTTGGGTGTCGCTCCGTAAGACATCATCAGGGATCGCTTTCTCTCTCATCTTATAGCTTGCCCGCCGCCACAGCGAAAGCTACCATTGCAGAGTGATATCCGTAGTATTACGGACATATGTCCGTACAATATTCCACATTCTGCAGAACGTGGTCGTCAATCGTGACCGTATCCGCATCTCATGCGTCCGCCACGCACCAGACCCACGAGCCGATTGAAGGCGACTACGCCATCATTGTGTGCGACAAGGGCAAGCCGCAAGCCGTACTGCGATCCCTCGTCTCTTTGGTCCTGAATTTCAAATACGGACTGCGTACTGTCGATGCGGGCTCCTTCGCCGAGGCGCGCCAGTGGTTGGGCGAAGGTACAGGCTCTCTCCGGGGTGTCGTGCTGATCCAGCGACGTGACTCGCAGACAGATATTGGTATTTCTGCCTTTAATCTGCGTGACAATCCCCTCTTTGCGATCGTACCAAAAGCGCTGGCCCCCCAATACATAGAACAGGTCAAACGCCTGAGCGCTGGTCACGTCGTCGCTTGGGAATCCGTCTTCCGCGACAGTGGCAAAGGCCTGCGCAACTTGCTCGGAAAGGCGCTGGAGAAAGTCGGCGTTACACCGCCCCTGCAGGATCTGTCGACGACCCAGGGTGCCCAGCGCCGGCGCATCGTTGAAACACGCCTGAAGGGCATTGATTCGCTACCGACCCTGCCGGGCGCCGTGAGCCGGATCCTCGAGCTTTTGTCAGATCCGGATGTGACGGCGGAGCAGTTGGAGAGAGCCATTCTTCTGGACCCTTCGATTGTTCAACGCCTCATGTCCGTCGCCGGCTCTCCGGCCTTCGCCGCCAGATCTGGAGAGCCACCCGCCACCTTGCGAGATGCGATTGTGCGGATGGGAATGCGTGAAGTCGCCGCCGTGGCCATGCAGGCGAAGTTGGCCACAAGCTTTGCCCGCTCTCAGGATACCCTCTTTGACTATCAGCGTTTCTGGGCACACTCCGTCGCCTGTGCACTCGTTGCCCACAGATTGGTGACAGACCGATCCCTGCCTCTTGCAGCAGCACCTGAATTCTCCGACTACTGGATTGTCTGCCTGCTCCACGATATCGGAAAATTGGTGATGGGCACATTTTTTTGGGAACACTTCGCGCGCGTCATGGGCGAGTCGGTGACAGGAGAAATGAGCTTCCGCGAAGCGGAGCGTCGACTCGGAGATGTCGCGCATCATACCGAAATCGGACAGTTGGTCTTAGAGCGCTCCCATATGAAACCATTGCTCACGCAGACCGTCGGACACCATCACGACCTGCCCGACATTCCCGAAGACCTCGATTGCCTGCTACATGTTTCCAACTACATATGCCACAGACTTGGAATGTCCTATCCCGTCGGAGGTGACGTCTCCTTCGATGACAAAGTGTTTCAAGCCATGCATCTTTCGCAGCAGGACATCGACCAGCTGGCCGATGACATTGGCGGTCCTGTTCTGGCACAGGTCAAGGAACTGCTGTCCGACGCGGCGTGATCCTTAGAATCTAGACCGCCTCCAATTCCTCTACCGCCACTGTCACTGGTGACGAGCCAATCTCGACGATGGCCTTGCTCGAGCGTGGGTCGAGATGGTTGAGTACGCCGACCTGACCCAGATTGCGCACAAGAACCCGATCACCAACCTTCACGGGTCGGGTAACACTGGGAATCTGTATCAGCTTTTCTTCGATCGTCGCCAGCAACTCTCCAAGGGCCAGCATGAGAGCGCGCTTGGAGGGTTCCTCCCTCTGCAAATGGGCTAGCTTCCGCTTCAGATGGCGCAGTGTGTCATACGCCGCCTGACCACTGGTGATCTTCGACAACTCCTGTTGCGCCGTCACATCATCGAGAACTTCCTGCGCCTCGTCCTGCAGGCGCACAGCCTCGGCTTTTGCTTTCTCGCTCTCTTCCCTCTCTGCCAGACCCTGCAGTCTCGCCGCCTGCAGTTCACTAAGTAATCGTGTTGACTCATCTTCCTGGCGACTGCTCTCCGCTTCACTGATCACCGTTTCCGGCAAACCCAACCGACGCGCCAGGGCCAGAGCATTGCTGCTGCCCGCCTGACCTATGAGCACTTTGTGGGTCGGCTGTAGCGTCTCGACATCAAATTCGATGGATGCATTCTCCACACCGGTCATCGTGTAGCCCAGCGTCTTGAGTTGGCTGATGTGTGTCGTAACCGCCGTGCGCACGCCGCGTTCATGAAGATGTTCGAGAATTGCCCGTGCCAGGGCGGCTCCCTCTTCCGGATCGGTGCCACCTCCCAGTTCGTCAAGCAACACCAGACTATGTGCGTCGGCACCATGTAGAATCTGGCCGATCTGTGTCAGATGGCTGGAGAAGGTGCTCAAGCTCTGCTCGATGCTCTGCTCATCGCCGATGTCGGCCCACACATCCTGCAGCACAGGCAGCGTCGAGTGGTCCGACGCCGGCACATGCAGACCCGTCATCGCCATCAGCGTCAGCAGTCCAATCGTCTTCAGTGCGACGGTCTTGCCGCCTGTATTGGGTCCGGTGATGATGAGGGTGTGGAAGTCATCACCGAGGCGGACATCGATCGGTATCACTTCCTCGATGCCACCCCGATCTTCGAGATCCAGCAACAGCGGATGCCGTGCCTCGCGCAGACGAATCACTCCCTCGTGATTCAGGATCGGCGGCTGCATGGCAAAGGTGCGACTGAGTCTGACCTTGGCATACGTCATGTCCACGTGCGCCATGGCGACCAGCGTCGTGCGCAGACGATTCACCTCAGCAGCAATCTTCGCCGTCAGTTCCTGCAGAATCCGCACCATCTCCTCACGCTCGCGATCCTGAGCGGCCGTGAGTTCCTCCCCCATCTTGCGAATACCTTCGGGCTCGACGAAGATGGTGCCGCCACTGTCAGAGCGACCTCGTTGCACTCCCGGCACACGCGAAACCGATGAGGCACGCACAGCCACCGTCGGTCGACCATGATGCTCTCGGATGCCCGTGTCTTGCAGATGTGGTGAGATACTCGGCGAGCGCATGAGTGTCGCCAGCTTCCCCTTGATGCGACCGCGGAAGATCTGAATCTCATTGCGCGCTGACTTTAGGGCTGAACTCGCACTGCTCTTGATGGCACCGTTCTCATTGAAAGTCAGCTCAATCGACTCTTCCAGCTCCGTGAAACTGGCGATCGGCTCCGCCATGCGCGCGACCTGCGGATGGGTCTCCTCTGCGGCGGCGAGAAATTGCCGCACACTTCGTGCGGCTCTGAGCGTCTCACCGACCCTGAGAATCTGCTCGATGAGCAACACCTCAACACGATCGAGCTCATCCAGAATGAAGCCAATGTCGTGCAGCCCACCGATGGGCAGCTCCTGATCGGCTCCCAACAGCGACTTCAACTGCGTGGTCTCCATCATGAGTCGCTCGATCTGCGCCGTGTCGGTGAGTGGCTGCAACTCGCGGACCCGTACTTGACCCAGTCCCGACGTGGCGAAACCTGCCAGGATCTCGATGACTTGGTGGTACTCCAACACTTCCAGTGCGTGTTCGTTCAAATGTCACTCCTCCTGCCCAGAAGGAGTCGGCGGCGGCGATACAATGTCAACCATCGAGAACCTCTTGCTTGCCCTCGTCACGACAACACGCCAATTTGGCGCAAATGAGAATCACTGCGATCAAAACATTCGTCGCCAATGCGGGCAGTTTCAGTCGCGCCCTGCTCAAAGTAGAGACCGATGAGGGACTCTACGGCTGGGGCGAAGTGTATTCGACGGGACCCGATCTTTCCGTGGAACCCATCGCCGACTACCTGTTCAAACTAATTGGTGGCGAGGATCCGCGTCGTATCGAATTCATCATGATGAAATTGATGCAGGAGTTCCGCTTCCCACCCGGTGGTGTGGGCATGCCGGCGATCTCGGCCCTCGACCATGCCCTGTGGGATATTTCGGGCAAGGCAGCTGGACTCCCCGTCTACATGTTGCTCGGCGGCGCCGTGCGCGATCGAATTCGCGTCTACCGAGGCGCCGGTGGCCGCAATGGAAAAGAGACGGCGGAGGCTGCACACAAGCTGCATGAGTCCCACGGCTTCACAGCATTTAAGACGGGGCCCTTCCAAATTGATCCAGATGCGTCGCGCTGGGGACGGGTCTGCTCTGAGGCGGCCAAGTACTTCGAAGAGATCCGCGCCCACACACCGGACGATTGGGAATTCGCCTTCGATCCTCACGCGAAGATCTTCGAACCCATTCGTGCCGTGCAGTTGGCTGACGCTCTGGCACCTTACGATCCGATGTTCTTTGAGGAACCCCTGCGGCCTGAGCACATTCCCCAATGGCAGCGTCTGCGCAAGCAGATGCGCGTCCCCCTTGCTACGGGGGAGAGTCTCTTCGGGCGGTTCGAATTTCTCGATCTGATTGCTCGCAATGCGGTGGACATCATCCAGCCGGATGTGTGCATCTGTGGTGGCCTGCTGGAGATGCGCAAGATCGCCGCGATTGCCGAGGCGCATTACGTGAGTGTGGCACCGCACAATCCGATGGGTCCCATATCCACGGCCGTCAACGTGCACTTCGCCGCGGCGACGCACAACTTCACGATCCTCGAATACTACCTGCCCACCGATGCCGCCTGGGAGAACTGGGTCGACGAACCCTATGTGCCCACCGACGGGTATCTGCACATCCGACCAGATCGCCCTGGTCTTGGGATCGAGGTGAATGAAGAAGCCATCACGAACAATGACTTCGTTCATTGGCAGCGCACCTGTCCGATTCGACCGGACGGCTCCACGGGCTACATCTAAAGCCCTGCGATTCTGACTCTATCCCATTGTGGCGATCACGGCGCCGCCACGCCGGCGTGCATACGGCGTCTCGATGCCGTGCTTGCGGCATAGTCGACTGAAGCTTCGCGCTGTGATCCCGAGAGCTTTGCTTGCCAGATCGTTCGTCGAATACATCCGAGCGACGCGCTCGATGCGCTCTCGCTCCATTCCCCGTTCGTTCGGCATGAACGTCCTCGCCCGATTTGTCTGTCTGATTGGAAGGTAACCCTTGCAGCAGACGCCTACGGTTCTTGGTCGGTTCCTGCAAAGCGGCCCTGTTCAACCAGATACTAGCTCTGGCGCCCCCATGCCAACTATCATGTAGCGCAACGCCAACCACCCGGAGAGCCGATGATTGTCGATATCCACACACATCCGCCCCAGTACCAGCAATTGCCTCCTGGAATCAAACCAGAATACAATGGCATGTGGCGTCCTGACCGACCCGTGAAGGTCTCCACCTGCTGGGACGACTACATGGAGGCTCAGAAACCTGCCGTCCGATCTGTTGTGTTCGGTATCGCCGTGAATCCATCCGGTGAGCACCGAGCGGGTGATCCCGAGTGGTCTTCGGGCAACGTCAACGACGGCGTCGCTGAATTCGTTGCCGCCTATCCAGAGCGACTCATCGGCTTCTGTGCCGTCCATCCCTTCGACCCTCATTGTCTGGAAGAGCTGGAGCGTGGCCGGTCAGATCTGGGGTTGAAAGGGGTGAAACTTGGCGCCAACTACCAGAACTACGATCCGCTGGAACCGCGAGCGCTGGCAGTATACGAATATGCGCAGCGCCACTCGCTACCCATCATGTTTCACAAAGGCACGTCGCCCGTCCGCGATGCGCCCATTCGTTACGCTCATCCCATGATCATCGACGAGATCGCCATGCGTTATCCGCAGCTACGCATGGTGCTGGCCCATATGGGCCATCCATGGCAGGTGGATACGTGCGTTGTGATTCGCAAACATCCACATGTGTATGCTGATCTATCGGCCAATTTCTATCGCCCTTTTTCGTTCTGGGAACAGATGATCAAGGCGACCGAATGGAATGTCCTCGACAAGATTCTCTTCGGTACCGATTGGCCAATTACGGATGTGGCTGAGTCGATCGACCATCTGCGCCGCGTGAACGACATCGTGGAAGGCACGAAACTTCCCACAGTTGATCCGGAGGCGATCGAGGCGATCATCGAACGCGACTCTCTCGGTCTGCTGGGGCTGGAATAGCGTGTCCTAGGAAACCCGCGTCACGAAACGGCCACACAGGCGTGTGCTGGATAGCCTAACTCTCTGCGTCGACGACAGGTGACTCGTTGCAACGGACGAAGAGATCCTCGAAGTCGCTGCTGCTATCATCCACCCATGTTTCGAGGCGGATACCTCTCGTGAAACCATGTGCTTCGCGCATGTGGAACGCTTCGTGTCGCTGCTGTTCGCTGTTGTAGTGCGTACGCGTGCCATCGGGTGAAATGACAGTAGTGATTCGCCGCGGCTGCGGCGGTGTCGGGAGGTTTCTCAATTCTTCTATCAGGTCTTCATCGACCTCTGCGCCCAAGCCAGGACCCGCCGGGACCTGCATCTGGCCTGACACGATCGGCGGCAGGGCCGTAATGTCCCGCTGCCAGATGGTGTGCGCCGCGAGACTCGACAGGGTCGCCTGCTGCAGAGTGGATGCGACGTGGGCGAGCCAGGCGGCGCGCAAGCCGGAACCAATCGTCTGAATCCAGAAGGGCAGTGTTGCCTGGTCGGCGACAGCGGCCCGTTCACGTATCGCTTCTACATCTCCTCCTCCCAGCACAAATGCATCGTTCTGTCCGCGACGGATCTGCTCGGCCGCAGGCACCCCTGGATCCCATCCCGGTATCGAGCTTACGTGACAGCAGCCGGCACCATAGTGAGCGGCGATGGGGCGATCGATGGCGGCTCGAATCTCTTGATACCCCCTGACATCCCGTTGCGGGATCGGCGATTCGAAACCGGCGACGCAGTCATGACGCGATAACTCCTCCAAGACCTGGATCGCCTGGCGCGAGTCTCGCAGGTGGCCATTGAAGTCGAGCCACAGTCGCAGCCCCGAGTCGCCAATGGCGGCGGCGGCGGCTTCCACCTGAGCCACCGGATCCCACCATGGACGGCACTTTGTCTTGTACACCTTGTAGCCGACGGAAGCCGCCTCGGCAGCGTGTCGAGCCAACACGTCCGGCGGTACTTCTGCCGTCCAGTACCCGAGGGCGATCCGTGTGCGCACCTGGCGCCCCATGAGTGCGTGAGCAGGCACATCCAATGCCTTGCCGACGGCGTCATAAAGCGCCATCTGCACACCACCGTGCTGAATTGTTCGTAAGCCCGCAATGGCGTCGGCACCGACGAAGACGGACGCATCCTGCGCTTCACCCATGCCGTCCCCATAGCCGACGAACCCGCCCTCGAGTTCGACGCGATACAGGGTCATGCGATTCTTGAAGGCCAGCAGCCCTGAGCGCACCAGATGTGGTGCGAGATCTTCCCGGAACATCATCGTCAGAGGAATCGCTTCGATATACTTGATCGTATGTGCCAAGGTGCGCTCTCCTTCGTCAGTCCGCTGCGACCGTGTACTTTGCCACAGCCTCTTCATCCAGCTCAACACCAAGCCCCGGTCCTTCCGGCGCAGCAGCAACACCATCGACGACGAGCGGTTTGGTGAGAAGTGAGTGTTCATGGACGAAGTTGCCACAGATATCCGAACCGAATGTGCAATTGGGTGCGGCGAGGGCAGCGTGCAGTCGGTAGACGTCGAAAAGTCCAAGATCCACATTGGATGCCGTCCACACCGGCAATCCTGCGTCCTCGGCGATGCGTGCCATGTGCACGAACATCCAATCCGATGGCCCGATATTGAAGGCATCCGCCGCACCGAGATGGACCACATCGATCGCCTCCCTTGGCGACGCCAGATGGGGCGCGATGGGCAGCGATGTCTCTTCCTTCAGTCGCTTGTACAGCGTAAAGTCATCGCGCGGGATCGGATCCTCAATCACGACATCCTTCCCCTCGAGGGCGCGAGCGATCTCGAGGGTGTTCTCCACTGTGTGAAATCTCCGATTCGGATCGATGACGATGCGCAGATCCGGTGCGACCTCGAGGGCAGCCAACACACGATCAACGACATCGCCATCTTCCCAGCGACACTTCATCTTCAGGCCGTGAAACCCCTGTTCCACAGCTCGTCGCGCCGCCAGCGCCGTATCTTCAGGCGTCTGTCGCGCGATCCAGTAATCGACGGGGATCGATGGCTGCATCTTGCCACCAAAAAGTCGATACATCGGTTGATCGAGAGCCTTGCCCATCAGGTCGAGTAGCGCCATCGACCAGCCGCCGCCCACGAGGCTTCGTGGCTCGAAATCGAGAGGATCCCGTCCCGACCAATCAGGCGGCGTGTCGTCTTGCGCACCGTAGTAGGGGTTGCCCATGCCAATGCCGGTGACACCTTCGTCCGTGTGCAGACGCAGCAAATCCTGGCAGCGTCTCTCGATCGACTCGGGATAAGCCTTGAGATATGACTCGCCACCATGATCGGGCGGCGCAAATTCACCGTATTCGGTGGTGGGCAGAATGCCGGGCATGAAAGGGACGCGTAGAACGGTGCGCTCGAAGCTTGTAATCTTCACGTGTGATGCTCCAGGTTGATAAGTACGCAGTCAGAGTCGGCGTATAGGGATCTTGCCAGCAAGCAAAGCAATTCCATTCGACGGGGCTATGCTGCCGACGTATTTGAGGATGATCGCTTTTGCACGCGCGTGCGAGATCTGTGAAGTTCCAGCACGCGCGAGCGTGGCAGTCGCATCGCTCCGATGGCTGTAAATCTCATGCCCACTGACAAGGATGAAGAAGATTCCGATGACTCGAATACCTCATGCTGAGATGGTGGACGTATTCAGCCGTGCCCTCGAGGCTCGCTCAGTGGCAGCCGATCGTGCGCACAAGATCGCCGTCATTTTGACGGACAGCACCTGCGACGGTGTACCATCACATGGCCTGCATCGGTTCCCCGGGATCGTGGAGGACATCGAAACGGGTCGCATCGTTCCAAGTGCGGATGCCGAATGTGTCGGATCCTTCGGCGCCCTGGAACAATGGGATGCTCGCCAGGGGCCTGGTGTTCTCACGGCGACAACGGCCATGGCACGTGCCGTGGAGATTGCGCAAGTCTCGACCATGGGATGCGTCGCTTTACGCAATGCCAATCACTGGATGCGTGCCGCCACGTATGGTCTACAGGCAGCGGCGGCGGGGTGCCTGGCCTTCAGTTGGACCAACACGACACCTTTGATGCCACCGCACGGTTCTGCTGAGAAACGCATCGGCAACAATCCACTGTGCATTGCAGTTCCCGTCGCCAATGGTGATCCGGTTTTGCTCGATATGGCACTCAGCCAGTTTTCGGGAGGACGCACCGATACGCTCCGGCGCACGGGCGGCAAGTTCTCTGTGCCAGGTGGCTACGATACTCAAGGCAATCTGACCACCGATCCAGGTGAAGTGCGACAATCAGGTCGCCCCTTGCCGATCGGCTATTGGAAGGGCAGTGGCCTGGCCCTGTGTCTCGATCTGCTGGCGACCCTTCTGTCAGGTGGACTGGCGACGTGGCAGATCACGGGGTCCGGTGCGGATGTCGGTGTTGGCTGCGTGCAGATCTTCATCGCCTTTGACCTGGCTTCCATCGACGACGGGCGATCGGCAGAGGAGACGGTTGCTACCATCCTTGCCGACTTTGGCTCGGCCGTCCCCTTGGCAGGGGAGCAAGTCACCTATCCCGGTCAGCGCTCCGCCGCGACCCGCCGCGAGAATCTCGCACAGGGCATTCCCGTGGACGACGAGATATGGGAAGCATCGCGTCACCTTGCTGGCATGTAGTAACCTTGACTACGGAATGATGACGAGCAGCTCTTCCATGTAGGGGTCACCCATCACATCCGCCGCCCGCTCAAGAAGCGTCATACCCAGTTCACTGAAGCTCTTGAGCGGAGCGTCACCCGTCAGCTGCGTCGAGAACCACATGGCGGGCAGTTCGTCGTCTTCCTCTACGCTGGACGTGACGTCGAGGGCCGCGTCATTGAGATCAAAAGCGAATCGATCCGCTGGGCCACACCCAAGGATGCGCCAGCGCATCTCGCCCTGCGACTCTGCCCCCCAGCGCTCGCCATCGGCGCAACGGAAACGATACGTCAGTCGGAACCCTTGCGACTTCGCACTGAAGTGGACGATTTGCACGGGCCAACCCGTGGGACTCGTAAGCAGCGCATTCACAGGGTAATTACGCACGGGCAGCGTGGCGCTCTTGTTGATGGGCACGAAATGGTAAGTCCGCGGTGACTCCCACAAGCCCTCCGGATCATCGACGGCGGCGATCCAGTCGAGCATATCCTGCTGAAACCTGCGACGATCCGGACCGGTGCTGTCCGCTTTGTGCTGACCACCGAGATTGCAGCAGATATTCCACAGGCCGACGCCATCGGCGCCAAAACCGTAAATGTTCGCTGCTGCGCCCCGCGCCTCATCCGGCTGCAACACCATCCCCCCGTAACTCGGATTGTTCTTGTAGGCGGCGGTGGAGCGCCCTTTCATGTGCGGCTTCGCCGACCAGCCGGCGGCCATCATATTGCCCATGCGTACATGGTGGGTACAGCGATTGTCCTGGCAGATCTCAGCAAACTCGTCCACAGGCAGCTGCGGGTTGGTGCAGTTGAAGTCACACTGGATCAGATAGTCGATCCAGTCCTCGGCGACCCAGTCGGCCGGCTGTAGTCCGGCGAGAAGGTTCAGATGAATCGATTCGAGGACCTGCACGCCGAGTAGAAAACGCGGCCTTCCCCGTGCTTGCGCGACCTCATCAAGCATCTGGCGCACGTCGCCCACGAACTGCGTCATTATTGACGCCTTCGCCGGTGCTTGGTTGCGCGCAAAGAACTTCGCCCAACGTGTAAAATCGAGCTCGATGCCATCGATGTCGTAACCCTCGGCGAGCTCCTTGAGGATGGCCAACCGATGTGCCCGCACTTCGGCGAAGGAATAGTCCAGCGCCCTCTCCGGCACGCCATCATCACGACGGATCACCCACTCTGGATGGTTCAGCAGAGCCTGCGATATCTGCGGATCCGCCGGATCGGAAAACAACCCGTGCGTGTCATTCATACGCACACTGGCAACAAACTCTACGCCGTGTTGGCGCGCTTGCTCCGCCACTACATGCAGAACATCCGTCTTCTGGTCGTGTAGTTCGCGAATTGCGACAACCGCCTGATTCGGCGGCTCGTCAAAGCGTTCGCCGTAGATCTCCCCTGCCTGTGTCTGATGCATGCAGATATCGGGGAAGGCGATACACCAGACATATGTATCGATGTTCAGCGCCTTGAGTGGCTTGTCGACCCACGCCTCCAGATCGGTACGGGCCGACCCGGGTCGGGTTTCAGACACCCCCTGGCTGTCATCGTTGTAGATGAGTCGTCTCATAGCGGCGAAACTTGCGCCGATCGTGCTAAGCCGTCAACGTAGGCGCATGGATCTGAACACCGAGCACATCACGACACATCGTGCGCACCTCAGCGGTGCCGACAACGACCTCTCCGCTCGCTACCTGCGCATGCTCGAGCGCTGGCTACCTGTGGGCGTCGAGCTCTTCAACGAGTGGCCCCAGCGCCCGCGTGCCGGTCACTTCCTCAGTGGCGCCCACTGGTACGGACTGGAAACGGTAGGCCCTGCCTTTGCCCTCGCCGTGGCGGCCAGTGCGCCCGACCTCGACACGGCGACAGCGGGCGTCTCGCGCGATCAGCTGCGCGAGATGGCCTTGGCTGCTGTGCGCTATCTCTGCTTCACCCATGACACGGGGCCTGCCGACTGTGTCCGACCCGATCATGGTCTTGGCGACCCGCGAAACTTCGGCACCAAGTGGGGCGAACGCGGCACGACCTATTTCAAGGAGAGTCAGTGCGGCCGCACAACGGCACCCCTCGTGGCAGCCTGTCTGCTGCTGGGCGATATCGTCGACGACGAGACGCGGCAGATGGTCGGCGCCATGCAGGCAGACTATCTCGAGCGGTTCTCTACCATGCCACCGCGCAACGGCATCTACATCGACACACAGATGGAAGAGAATGGCTGGACGGCGGAGGGTCTCACGGGCGCCCACCTGTTTCTTGAGAATCATCCGCAGGCGCAAGAGTGGGATGCCCACTGTCGTGGCTGGATGTTCTCCACCTGTGCAACGCCACAGGACGCGAAGAATCTCGCCGCCATGGGTGACACAACGGTTGCTGCACACACCGCAAAGATCGTCACCACGCTACCCGACTATTGGGCCGAAAATCACGGCATGGTGCATCCGTCGTACACGGCGGCTGGCGTGAAGTTCACCGTCTACATCGGCAACCTGCTGGGCCTGTGGGGTCGTGACGTACCACCGCAGTTACTGTGGAATCGAGATCGTGTCTATCAGAATCTGAAGGTAGCCACCGATGACGGTGGCTACGTGCAGCCCATCCAGGGCATGGACTGGCCTTATCTGTCGCCCGTGGGCAACGAGATGATCCACGCCGTCGCCTCCGTCCTGTTCGACGATCCGGAAGCGGCAGCCCTACAACGGCGCGGCCTGCGAATGGCCGAATTGCGCCAGCAGGGCAATGGTGGACGCCTCGTGAATGCAGAAGTCGCGGACCGAGCCCGAGAAAAGGATCGTGCCACAGTGCTGCGTGAGGCGGGCATCGCCGAAGTCGCCCATCTCTATCTGTTCCACCGCCTCTTTGGTGCGGGTGCCAACCCGGTGCCCGAAGCTGAATTGTCGACTCGGCTCGCAGGTGTGCGGCACTATCCCCATGCTGGTTTTATCCACCATCGACATACGCAGGGACAGACGTCCCTGTCATGGCGCAACGTCATCATGGCCCTGCCTCTGACACAGGAAGGGATCTACACGATTGCACCGGCGCGAGACACGTGGCTCGCCCAACCGGTCGTGGCGGATGAACCTGATTGCCAGGATCTGCAGCGTCTGCACGTGATTGAGCGAGAAGATGCTTTCGCCGTAGCCATGTCCATCGACCGGTGTCAGGGCTCCTTGCAGCAGCAGGTCCTGTTCGCCAGCCTACCCGACGGACGCGCACTCTCCTACGAGCGACTCCTGGCAACACGTGACTGTCGGCTTGAGTCACTCGAACAGGGTTTCATCCGCATTACGAATGAGACCTTTCCGCTGCTGGATAACGGCTGTCGTGGTGAGCGTGTCCTCTACGGCGAATCAGGAGATACGACCTACCGAGGCTGGATCGGCGACGATCCATCGGATGACATCGTCGACGAACTCAGGGGGCCCAGCTGGCTGAACATCGATGACCGATTGGGTATCCGCTGCGCGGGCAGTGGCACCGGTCAGTACCGCAATCGACATCACTACGAGGCATACCAGGTCATCGCTGATGATCTGGTGATATCCAGCGAAAAGCCACGCGCCCTGTATCAAGGTGACACGGCTGGCGTCCTGGCTGCACTGGTCTGTCCCGGTCAGCGCCATGGGGCAACAGCAACAGCCGTTTTTCAACTCATCGAAGCAGAGGACTCGATCGCACTGCTCACGGACGACGCGTTGACGGCGACGAACTTTGGCGAAGAAACGGTCGATGTGCTGTTCCCCCTGTCGATGTCCCAATCCGCCGAGTCAGGGTCGGCTGAGTCAGGGTCGAGCATATTCGAGTCGGTCCCGGTCTTTGCAGGTATGACCACCGTCGTTGCCAGTGACCTTTCGTTGCATGTTGAATTGCGGCCAGGTCATCCGGTTCTGTCGAGGCTTGTGGTGACGGCAACCGTCGCAGGAAGCTGTCGACTGGAGGCGACAGGCAACGGCATCTATGCAACCGCTTCTACAGACTGCGACCTGTCCCTCAGTGATGACACACGCCACCTTGCGGCGGGGGAATCCACCCTCTTCGAGATCCCCACTGCCAGAAAGAGCCACCCATGACAACGAAAGTTCTCTTCGCCTGGAGCAGTGGCAAAGACAGCGCCCTGTCTCTGCATCGATTACTCAACGATGAACAGATCGAGGTCACGGGACTACTGACGACGGTGACGGAAGGATACGATCGTGTGAGCATGCACGGCGTCCGTCGAACACTGCTCGAACAGCAGGCTGCCAGCATTGGACTTCCCCTGAGCGTCGTCAGCATTCCACAACAGTGTACGAATGACGACTACGAGTCGCGCATGCGTGCGGCTATGACCGAGCAGAAGCAAAGTGGTATCGACGCCGTCGGTTTCGGTGACATCTTCCTGGAGGATCTGCGCCACTATAGGGAGCAGAAACTCGCCGAACTCGAACTACCGGCCCTGTTCCCTATCTGGCAGGAAGCGACGACAGATCTCGCACAGCAACTGATCGAGTTGGGTTTCGCTGCAACAATCACCTGCGCCGATTCTCAGGCCTTCGAAGGCACGGGCGTCTCGGCTGAGGACATCGTGGGTCGACGCATCGATGCGAGCCTGTTGCGGGATCTGCCAGCAGGCATCGATCCCTGCGGCGAGAATGGCGAATTTCACAGCTTCGTGCACGCCGGACCCATCTTCCGCGAGCCCATTCCCGTGAGCACGGGCGAGAAGGTGCTGCGCGACGAGCGTTTCTGGTATTGCGACGTACTTCCAGCCTGAGCGCCGTTGCTCCCTTGCCAGAATAGCAGTGTTTGGACGTGTGTATGGGCAACGACACGCCGACCTCTACCAAAGCATTGGAGACAGATGAGACTCCCATCGATGTGCCGAGACGTCCTCGCCGCCGCCCTGCTCACCATCGCACTCACAGCGACCAACACCCACGCCGCCTCCGGCCCTCTGGTGCGTCTGTCCCTCGACGGTGGTATCGCCAACACGGGCAGCGCCGACATTGCCCCCACCAGCGGCGAACCAGGTGACTTTGACGCCGGCATCGTAGGGCTATCTCTCGATCTGACCGGTGCTGCCGTCAATCGCTATCCAGTAGACCTCGGCGAAGTCGAGCCTCTCAAGGGTGACGGCAATCTTTCTGTCGAAGTGTGGGTACAGATGAATCCGGGCGCCCAGGACGACAACCGCATCGTCAGTTGTATGGACGGCTTCAGCGGCTGGCGTGGTACAACAGACGAGACGAAGGGCTGGGCCATCCGCTCGCGCGCCAATGGCAGTTGGGAATGGCAGATCCTCGGACCGGGCCACCACACGGAAGAAGGCCCAAAGAAGAAGGCCGCCACCACGGTAGGTATGATGTTCCGCGGCATCGATCGCGACAATCCAAGCTACTCCTATCAAGCCACACCCGAACGGCAACCGATCAACGATGGCCAGTGGCATCAACTCGCCTTCACCCTCGATCGGCAGATTGAGGAAGCGCGGCTCTACTACGACGGCCGCAATGTCGCCATCTACGACACGGGCTGGCTCGGCAGCATCGCCGATTCAAGTCACACCGTCGTCGGTGGCATCCTCGCCCGCTGGCATGGCGAACGTGAAAGCTTCACCGGTCGCATCGACGAGGTGCGCATGTGGGATCAAGTGATTGATGCAAGCCAGATCAAGGCCAACTACGAGACCATCTCCGGGGCCAAGGTCGACGAACCGAGTCTGGGCACGGATGACTTGAAGGTGTTGACCTTCAACATCTGGCACGGCGGAAAATCTCACGGCGAGAGCGTCGGCGTGGAGCGCACGATCGATGTGATCCGTGAGAGTGGCGCCGACATCATCGCCATGCAGGAGACCTACGGTGCCGGTGCCATCATCGCCGATTCCCTCGATTACTACTTCTACCTGCGCAGTTCGATGAGCGCCGACGACAACACAAACCACTCCATCATGAGTCGCTTTCCGATCACCGACGTGGACAATGTCTTCAAGCCCTTCATGGCGGGTGGCGCCAATATCGCGATCAATCCTGACCAGGAGATCGCCTTCTACACGGTATGGAACAACTATCAGTCTACCCGCCCACGCCGACCCTGGCGTGCACCAGAGGTCACGGCTCAGCAGCTGATCGATGGTGAGAAGATCGCCGGTGACAGCTGGGAGTATCCACCTCTGCCACGCTACGAGCAGACGAAGGAGATCCTGCGGCAGATCGCCCCCGTCCTCGCAGCAGCCGACAAAGTGCCTGTTTTCGTCTCAGGTGACTGGAACAGCTACTCTCACCTCGACTGGACCGAAGCGACAGCCGATCAGCATGGCGGCCTCGCCGTCGAGTGGCCCGTGAGCAAGGAGATCGAAAACCAGGGGTTGATCGATGCTTATCGTGAACTGCATAGCCGCGTGCGTTTAGAAGAGGGCCGCCGCATCGATCGCGTGTATTACAAGGGCAACGGCTTCCAGGCCATCGACGCCCACATGTATCGCTGGCACCCGGTGAAGTGGCCTTCCGATCACCCCGCCGTGATCGTCACCTTTCGACAGAATCAGTAGCAGCAGCTTCAGTCGGCGCGCCGGGCAATGGCCCGGCGCGCCCTTTTGCTCGGTGGCAAAACGCCGAGTCGTTCACACTGTCGCGTAAAGGTCCGCGTCGCGATACCCAGCGCCTGACTGGCGTCCTTGTTCGTCTTGTAAACACGCGCTACGCGTTCGAGTTGATCCCGTGTGCTTTCGAGTTGATCGGGTGCCATCGACGACTTACCTGGTTTCGGCCTCAGCAAGCTGCGTTTCCAGAGCTCGCTTCTGGTCCAGATCAGGGAAATGCTCGACGCCGATCTCGTCACCATCGCACAGCGACAGAGCACGATCGACCATCCCCGCCAACTGCGCCACATTGTCCGGCCACGAGTACTCAACGAGTAGTTCCATCGCCTCTTTCGTCGCAATCTGCGGCGACCGTCCATCACGGTCGGCTCGACTCTTGATGAAATAGGCGACGAGGGTCGGAATATCCTCGGGTCGATCACGCAACGGTGGAGTCTGCAGCACGACGGCGCCGAGCCGGTAGTACAGCAGCGATTGAAAGGCTCCCTCGTCCACCTTCGCCTTCAGCCCCCCATGCGTGGCCCCCATGAGACGCACGTCGCTGAAGATGGGGCGCGGATTCCCCTCGCGGGAGAAGTAGCCATCTTCCAGATAGGCCGACAGCCGTCGTTGTATGTCGGGCGGACAGTCCTCCACCATGTCCAGAAACAGTGTGCCACCATTGGCCAGATCCATCAGCCCTTTTCGCGGTGCCTTGTCATCACGATCGACACCGAACAACTCCGCCCCCAGCGTGTCCGGTGACTCGCCACAGAATTGCGACAGGAAGGGATGGCTCGATCGTCGACTGTGCGCGTGAATCGCACGGGCAGTGAGCGTCTTTCCCGTTCCGGGTTCGCCTTGCACGAGCACATGTGAATCCATGGTGGCAATCTTCTTTAGTGTGCGCAGGAACTCCTGGTTCGGCGCACTGTCACCGATGATCTGCGGTATGTCCTGCGCCGTGGAATCTGGCACGGCTGCCTCGATCGAATCGAGCAATTCCTCCGCTTGTTCTACATCGAGTATGTGATCGTGCAGCATCTTGAGCACACGTCGTCTTGTGGAATGCATGAATCATCCTTTCGTGAGGCCGCGAGGGCACCCTACGATCGATTGAGCTTCTGCATGGCGGCGATCCCCTGCTGGGGTGTCATGTCACCACTCTCGATTGCATCGAGAATCTCCTCGCGCTCCTGCCGTGCAGCAGCAGGTGCGTGACCAAGAGCCTCGACGACCTGGTCCAGCTTCTTGCGGACCGTGGGATAGGAAATCCCGAGCTCGCGCTCGACCTCTTTGATATTGCCTCGCGCCAGCAGGAAGGCTTCGACAAATTCCTGTTGTTCATTCGTCAGAAGCACTAGCCTCGATGTAGGCAGCTGCCCCTCGATCGACACCTCGCAGTCATGACACTGGAGTCGAACGGGGACCAACTGCCCCTCACACAGAGGGCAACGGTTAATGGGAGTTGGCATAAGCCCTACCTCAATTTGTAGTTCATCAGCTGATGTTTAGAACCAGCATCCGCCGAATTGACATTGTCAATCACAATATTTGAGAAAGTTAATGTTTTGACTTGGAAAACTCACAAATGATCACTGCCACCCTCTTTGATCTGATGGGAACCCTCCTGATCGAGGATCCGAACAGTCCAGGAGACCACTTCGCCTCATTTCATCGATTGCTGAGTGAGGCGGGACTGTCGATGGATCGCGACGAATTGCTGAGATGTCTCAATGAAATACAGTCCGTCGCCGTAGCGGGGCCCACCACCCCCTTCGAGGACCGCCTGCTCCGGATGTTCGCGCGGGACGGGACGACCCTGTCAGCCGAACAAGCACGGGATCTGGCCAATGAGATCTGTCACGACAGTTGTGATGTACTTGCCCTCGACCCGGAGGCGATCGAGACGCTGGTCGCAATGCGCCAGATCGGACCCGTGGGGCTCGTGAGCAACTACGATCACCCGCCGAATGTCCATTACCTGCTCGAGCGCGATGGCATCCGCGACTACTTCGACGTCGTCGTGATTTCAGGGGAAATCGGCATCTGGAAGCCAGATCCCGGCATACTCCTCGCCGGCCTCGAACCACTCGGGCTCAGCGAGCCAACGACCGTCGTCTACGTCGGTGATTCCGCCGTCGATGTGCAGGCGGCACGGGCGGCGAAGATGCCGTCGATTCTGATCAGGCGTGAGGGTGGCCCCTCCGACCCTCTGCGCGAACAGCAGGAGGAACTCGTCGTGGAGGCGGACGTGACGATCAGCCGCTTGAGTCAGCTACCTGACGCGATTGCGTCTCTGTCCTGATCGACGCAACCAAGGCATCCACCTCGTCAACCGACGTAAGACGCACGAAACGAACGTGCCCCCACTGCGGATCATCCATCATGGACAGATACTTTGCCCGCTTCACTCGATGCTGTGTCAGCGCCCACCACAGAAGCGAATCTGCCCTTCTCCACAGAGCCAGATGCTGCCAGAAGCTCTCGTAGTTCGTCCCCCACAGCAGTTCCTTGGTGCGCCACCTACGCCACGAACGCGACAGCACGCGCCACACGATCAGCGCTAGCGGTGGATCGAGCCAGATCGCCGTTTCCAACCTTGGCCAGAAAACCTCCTGTGAGAAGCTGGCATAGGAACCAGCTGTGACCCAACCGTCACCTGCAGTGGCCGCCGCTATCTGACGCTTGAACTCTTCCGGGTTCGTGTCGTGGAGACCAACCCAATTCGGCTGCCAGTTGATTGCGTCCAACTCGACGAAGGGTACGCCGAGCAGCTCGGCCAACTGCTCGGCGAGGGTACTTTTCCCGGATCCCGTGTTGCCAATGACGGCAATACGTTGGCCGATCAGAGACGGGGAGGCATTCGTCAAATCCGAAGCCTTCCTCGCTTGTGATTCGCATCGGGTTCCAACGCCATGACTTAGACCACCGGATCATCGGTGCGGAATTTTTCAAGAATCCGTGCCTGTTCTACTTCGACGGCACTCATTGGCATGGGCCCAAGTGCTTCCATCGCGTCGACCAGTGCCTGCCACGCCGCTGGTGACATGTTCGACTCGAAGCGTGCCATGAGTTGATCGCTCCCTGTCTTGAGCGCGACAGCCAGACGATCACGACCGAGGCGGAAGATCACCTGTCGGATTTCGTGATCCGCAAGCGCGGCGAAATCTTCGAAGTTCTGTATCGGGTGAAGCTTGCCCAGTTCCATCTCGAGGGTTTCCCAATCCGCGAACCCGTAGTCAACGGCGACCACCCTCTGGACCTCGGCAAGGGTCACGTCCGCCTGTGTGATCTGTTCATTCGACATCTCTGCAACACGCGGCAGGCTCTGGCGAATGCGGTCCATGGGCCAGCCCCCGCCACGACTGATCATCCACAGAAACCACTCTGCTTCGCGGCGAACATTCGGCAGCCCTGGGCGCACGAAAAGAGTGCCCCAGCCCTCTCGAGGCGACTCGCCAGCCTCTGATAGCAACTGCTTCCAGTTGCTGAGGCCCTGCTCCACGGCGATCACATGTTGTGCTTCCTGCAGTGTGACCTCGGCACTGAGCACTTCCTGGTCAGCCACCTGAGACAGTCGTGGCAGACTCCGGCGAACACGTCGGACACTATCGGCAGTGTCCACTCCTTCAGCACCGCTCTTCAGTTGTTTGAGCAGGCTCTTGGCCTGCTTTCGCAGATTCTCAACATTCAGTTCAGCCATCGTCACGTCACCTGCCAGTCGTCGCACTCGCCTTGTGGGGAAGGGGGGCGCTGCGGCGAACCCGCAGCGCCCCCGGTTCTTAGACGAAAGCGTCGTCTCCCGACGCATCCTTGAACTTGTTGACGATCTGCAACTGCACCACTTCGACCTCGGACAGGCGCATAGGCCCGAGATACTCCATGTATTGGGTCAGCGCCTGGCGTTCTTGGGTGGACATATTGCTAAGGAGTTTGTCCTTGACCGGCTCCTCGGCCGCCTTGAGGGCAATGGTCAGATCATCACGACCTACACGGGCGATGATCTCTTTGGCTTGATCATCGTCGAGGCCGGCGATATCTGCGAACTTCGAAAGATGGATAGGGATAGGCATACTTCACCCTCTCTCTGGATTCGCCTGGGCTCGCTCCCTGACAGGCGGGAAAGAAGGTGGAAACCTTCGTGGTCGTTCGTTGGGTGGGCATAGCCCTTCTCGCGAGCTGAAGGCGCCCCAAGCGCCTATGTCCAGAGAATACTCGAAAGACGTGGGTGATTACAAGTAATATCTGGGGCTGAACCGAAGGATTGCCCAATATCACAGACTGAGAAAGGCGCTGATCGTATCGTCTTCCGTCACGCAGATCACATCCTGATCCCGTGCAAGCAAATGACGAATCTCTCCATCGACGTGCGCAGATCCCAGCACGTCTCCGGCCGCACCAAGCCACAGCAACTGTCCTTCTTCTGTGGCCATCACTATTTCGTCGCCACAGCGGGTGGCAGACCGAATCCACTCACTCACATGTCGCATGGAGAGAATCTCTCCCGTCAGCGATAGCAAGTAGAGATCACCGTGCTCGCTCGCCGCGAGCACACCCGCCTCTGTCACTTCCAGCGCGACGACCTTACCGACGATATTGAGTTGCCACACTTCGTCGCCTGCCAACGAGTCGACAGCAAAGATCCAACCATCCTCCGTGCCATAGATGATTTCCTGACGTCCGTCACCATCAACATCACACAGTCGCATCTGCGTCAGACCGATTCCACGTCGTGGTGTCGTCGCGTTGCCTTCTGCCCCCACCTGCTCAAGGGTCGACCAGCGAAAGGTGCCATCGAACTCATGTACCGTCAGGGGCGTCGAGTACGTGTTGCCTACGATCACCTCGGCGCGTCCATCATTATCTACATCTGCCGCCTCGACAGCAGTGATCACATGATATCGGAACCACTGAGTCCACTTCGGGGTACCGTCGGGCTTGAAGACATTGACGAACCACCCCGCCGTACCGACGAGAACACTGAGGTCACCATCGCCCTCCAGATCCGCCACGCGCAACACCGTTACCGCAGCGGCGGAGTCATACAGATTCTTCAACGGTCGACGCCATCGCTCTGCACCGCCCGCTGCATCGATCACGACCACCTCTGCGCTGGCCAGACCTGCGATAACCTCAGGCGCCCCATCACCGTCGATGTCCGCCGTGAGCAGGACGGATGCAGCAGACGGCAACTGCACTCGCCACAACTCGGAACCGTCGTCTGTTGAGACACAAACGAGATCACCCTTGGTATCCGCCACGACCATACGATACTCGTCCTCGTCGTCGAAGAGAACGAGAGCGGCAACAGACTCGACGATCCTCTGTCGCCAAATGAGATCTGCAATTGGCTGCGTCTCGACAGAGCGCCGAGTAACTGACAAGGTGGGCCGACTCAAGATCATTCCATCATCCGGTGCCTCACCTTCGGGGTGGTGTTCTATCTGATCTGCCACAGCCTTTCCCGCCCCATTAACGATCGCACCGATCTCGTCGATACCGACGAGTCTCGTCTCACCTTCGTCGCAAATCCGCAACTGGCCGTCAGCACAGCGCTCCACTCGCAGATCATCGTGAGGTGTGAAGACATGTAGAAAGAACATCGATTCCCCCTGCCGGAGGCGCCGATTCAACTTCTGGTGCACGACATGGACATTGCCACTGTGATGCGGATAACCACCCCACGCCGCCCCATCGTCAACGATCTCCATTGATGACTCATCCGCTTCCAGTGTGTGACCACTGTGCAGAAATAGCTCTACACCATCCTGTTGCAGGCCCACTCGGTCGACTGCTTCCGTCACATCACCGACGACACGCCAATAGCAGCGACAGCGGAAATCTCCGGCCTCAGTGCAGCGCAACTCATCAACGACGACGATGTAGCGACCGCTACGCCAGACCAGATTTCGTCGCCAATCCATCCCGTTGTAACCGGCAACCTCACTCTGTACGACGCCACCCTCTTCATCGGCATGCTCTTCCAGCAGACGGGCCAGCGGCGGGATCACGATGCCGTCTCCAGGCGAATCGAATACCCCCACCCCATCCCGCTGAATGCTGATGCTATTGTGGAACTTTGGCGCCGCACGGATATAGTCACCGTCCGCAAGCCAGGCCCTGTTTTTCCAGGAAAGCCCCAGGATCGCATTGGTGTCTTCGTGGCCATGGCACATGGTGCCGACACCTTCAAGCAACAGATACTCATCATCCTCAGTGAAGCCGGGTCGGATGGAGAGTTTGTCGAAGTAGCGACTGCCTGCCGTGGGTTGGTGCGCCACCGGGACATTGGCGGCGACGAAATTCCTCGCTGAATCCGGCAAGTCCAGAGCCGCCACGCCGAGTAGATCCCTGGGCAGCATCGGTTCGACACCGGGAAGCGTGAATCCATCCTCGCTACGATTCACACTCGACCGCCACGTGTCGATCGCTTGATGGAGACTGGGCGCCTTGCCCTCTGCAAGCCAGTTAAGTAGCCAGAGATGGGCCGGGTCCTGCGTGCGCCACAGCGACGCGAGCAGTGGCCAGAGGTGATCGCGCCAACCGGCGTTGTCGAAGGCCGCGTAGCCGCTGCTGTCACCGTACCCCACTTCGCTGCGAAGATTGTCGGTCGTGATCGCCAGCAGTCGACACAGATCTGCCACGTGACCCTCATCGAGGTAGCGGTGATCGTCGCTCAGCAACCAGTAGTCGAGGGTATGATGTGGTGTGTGCCAGACGTAACCGACACCGGCGTCGTCATTCGGTTTGTACCCCAACGCCTGTCCTGCGAAGATGCGTTCCACCCGGGCGCTGACGTCGGCGAATTCAGTGACGCCGTAGCGACGGGACAGATACTGGTGACCCACTGCCAGATTCAGCCCGACGAAGGTTGTGTGATTCTGCCGCGGCATGTCGTCGGGATTGACCTCTTCCTGCAAATAGAAGAGTCCTGCAAGATGACGTAACAGTTCGATGAACATCTCCACGACGGCTTGTCGATCCTGCTCGGTGTAGAGAGGATGATCTTCCACCAGATCCCACAGGCGGATGAATTGGTCGAGATGAAAGAAGTCGTGGTAGTCATGCGGATCTCTACCTCGTTGTTCGCGCCACTGATCGACTGACCCGGCGAAAATGCCCTTGATCAAGTGACCCCAGACGTCTCCATCATCGAGATACTGGTGCCACAGATAGGACTTGAGTTTTCCGCCGCGAAAAGGTGACGCCACCCAACCACCGTGCCACGTGGCCAGATCCTTGGCGATGAGATCATCTACTTCTGACGCCACTGGTTGCTTCGGTCCGGAGGCCAGTTGCTGGATGTGAACTCGATTCAGGACGCCGTCACTGGCCTCGACACACTTCGTCAGCTCTGCCACCGCGTCACGCAGACCCTTGTCGCTACTGGCACCCGTGACGATCGCATTGTACCCAGCGCCAACGGGATCACGGATCGAGCGAACCAGATAGTCGTCATTCCCCGGAAACAGAGTATCCACAAAACAGCAGCGGGCATTGTAGAGACGAGTAATGGCGGCATTGTTCGCCAGGTGGCCGCAGGCGATAACGTGCGTCTCTGCAAAATCGGCGACATCGAAGTCGTGCTGCCCCAGGACGGGAGATTCACATGCGTCGGCGAGCCGGCGGACACTGGTGTCCCCGGTGAGATGATCCGGCACGACAACGATGGTATCTGTAACGGTTGTCGGCTGAAAGGCACGTGCTTTCAGTAGAGACATATCGACACAACTCCCGTGATTCGTCGTCGATCACCGTGGACGATCATGAGTCCAGGTCACTAGGTGTCGTAGCCACTGATACGACCAATACTGCGTCGCTCGGGCCGCACAGTCGCACTCGTCGCGGGCTCCTGCTGGCGTTGGCGAACCCTATCGACCCATGCCGCTTCCGCGTTTTCAAGAGCCTGCACGCCGTGCTGGTCTTCCGCGTGACGTACAGCGGCCATCATCGGCGGAATGATACTCCCCCAGCAGACATAGGTGAAACTCATGACTTGCGCCCGCGCCGGGAAATGTTCCCGAAGGTAGTAGCGACAGTAGGCCGCATAGTCGAGTTGGCCCGTCAGCTCATAGGCATAGGCGATGATCGCCGCATTGAAGTAAGGATCGAGTTGTTCGTTGCCATCCACATCGAGCACTTCGAAGAGATCGTTCACGTGGTACACATATCGATCGGCGATCGCCAGCAGAGCCTGTCTGTAGATCGGATCACTGACGCCAAACAACTGCACCGCATCGTAGAGAAGTTGCGGCGTCATGCCACCCGCCTGCCGCAGATGCCAGCCTGCCTGCTCGACCTCGGCCTCGTCACCTTCTTCACCGGCGGTGAACACACTCTGCATAAAACAACCAGGTTCAGGCATAACGAGTAGTAGCCACTTCAGAGACCGCTGCGCCAATTCCACATATCGTTCATCCCAGGTGGCCTGATAGAATTCCAGGAGATTCGCCAGGGGCGATGTGTACTCTCGCACGAGAGCAGCCGACCGATTCGCCAGGATGCCACAGGGCTCCTGCTGCGACAGAGCCCAATCGGCGACTTCGCGGCAGACATCGAAGATCCGCCGATTGCCCGTCTGATAGTATTGCAGCATGAGCCCGGCGATACAGGTATGCGAGGGAGACGGACCGCCCGTCCAGTGATGACAATTGTGGTAGTGCATCGTACCCACATGAGATGGTTCGGTATGGGCATGGATGATGTCGATGTCGGCCATATGGCGACCATAGGCGTCAGCCGCAATGAAGTGCTGTCGATCACCCGAATGCAGGAAAAAGCCCCACAGGGCCAACACTTGATCATTCGCTTCATTGTTGTAGGAACGCGCGCAATATTTCATGCGTTCAATCGCATCGGGCAG
>Ga0233428_1000562_pt1 | contig 49692 bp, 54 predicted proteins | sample SI_118_April2016_4_FD_179890 | JGI IMG/M metagenome (GOLD analysis project Ga0233428, IMG submission 179890) | Seawater microbial communities from Saanich Inlet, British Columbia, Canada - SI_118_April2016_120_MG | ecosystem: Environmental > Aquatic > Marine > Inlet | place: Canada: British... | reverse complement strand
CGAAGGGTGAATTATATTTTATTTTTTTGGAAATCACTATGGATATTTCTGTGGCAGGAACGCTTTATACAATTAAGCCCAAAAGAGCCGATTTTTAGCTTTCTTGGCTGTCGTTTTCTTTTAGCAGCAAGCGCCGCTGCACGGGAAAGAACCTCAAATCATATTTATGCGTAATGATGCCCCAAATACCCTGCGGTGCTTTCAGCATCACCACCACGGCAGTCGCACCCAGTAATATCAAATACCATGAGCCAAAATCGGCCAATTGCTCGCGCAGCAGGAAGTAGACGATGGTGCCGAGGATGGGCCCCTCTATCGTGCCGATGCCACCAATCACGACAATGAAAATAACCGTCGTTGTCCAATTGATGTCGAAAGCGGCGCTTGGGCTGATCCTAAGCTTAGTAAGAAAAATGAGTGCGCCAATCGCTGCTGTACCAAAGGCGGCAAAAATATAGACCAAAAGCTTGGCTCTGAAGTTATCAACCCCGAGACTGCCGGAGGCCTCTTCACTATCGCGGATGGCGGTAAGCGCCAAACCATGGCGAGAACGCAAAAGGAAATAAACGATGCCGATAACAACAATAACGACAAGTAACGCGGTCCAGTAAATCGCTGAATCCCGACCGGCCCGCGATGAAGATATCGACTTGATAACTGAGACCGGCAAGCTCATACCAGAACCACCACCAAGGGACTTAACCTGGGCAAACAGCAATAGGAACACTTCCGCCACGACCCAGGTGCCGATGGCGAAATAATGACCGCGCAATCGAAATACCAAAAAGGCGACGGGCAAAGAGATCAGGGCACCGATCAATCCGGCTAAAGGCACTGTCCAAATCGGGCCGACGCCAAAATGAATGGTGATAAGGAACAGCATGTACCCACCAAGGCCAACAAAGGCCTGCTGGCCAACCGACACCAAGCCGCCATAACCGGCCAGTAAATTCCACATTTGTGCCAAGGCCAAGATGTAGAACATCTCGACCAGCAGGCGCATGGTTGCCCGGTCGCCCCAGCTTGGATAGGACACCAGGATTGCAAACAAGATGAGGCCGATGATGCTGCCGATGCGGCTGGCACGGGTTGAGCGGATGACTTTGTAGGATGTATCAGTCATCGCGCGTCCTCGGGAACAAGCCGTTCGGGCGGAAGACCAGCACGATCAAAAAAGCGATATGGCCAAATAGTATCTGCCAGCCAGGATCAATCTTCGCACCAATGTTTTGCGCAACGCCTAAGATGATACCACCGATTAACGTGCCCCAAAGCGAGCCCAGTCCGCCCATGATCACAGCCTCAAAGGCATAGAGCAGGCGGGAAGGTCCGACGGTTGGATCAAAGTTTGTCCTAACCGCCATAAGTACGCCAGCAATAGCCACCAGCACCAAGGCTAGTCCCATGGCAAGGCCAAAGATGTGTTTGTGATTGATGCCCATCAGCTGCGCTGTCGTCGCATCATCTGAGGTTGCCCGGAAAGCCCGGCCAATGCGGGTATAGTTAAACAGCATCTGAAGGCAGACGATCATGGCGACCGCCGTGATAAATATAATCAGCGGGAACACGCCGATCGAGAGGCCTTCCGTAAGCTCAAGGCTCATCGTCTCAATTGTTCCCGCTTTGAGGCGCTGGGAGTCAGCGGTAAAAATCTCAAGTAGAACGTTTTGCACAACGATTGAGATGCCAAAAGTCACCAAGAGTGGCGGCAAGAGATCATCGCCAAGCGTAAAGTTCAAAATACCGCGCTGTAAAAAATAGCCGACGACAAACATGATCGGCAATACGGCAATCATGCTGATAAAGGGGTTTACGCCCGTTACCTCAATCACAATCATCGCCACAAAAGCCGCCAGGACGATGAGATCACCATGGGTAATGTTCACCAAACGCATGATGCCAAAGATGATCGCGAGGCCGGCGGCAAACATTGCATAAAGCCCGCCAGTCAGTATTCCCTGGATTATGGTATTAGCCCATTCAATCATCGGCGGGTTACCTCGCCAATTGTCATTTGTTGGGACCCCCCACCCCAACCCTCCCCCCCAAGAGGGGAGGGGGAAGAAGAACTATTACCTTGCAACAATAGCTCCCTCCCTCCTTGAGGGGGAGGGTTGGGGTGGGGGGTGTTTTTGTGCTGTCGCAAATCAATAGTCATCAAATTCATTCTCTACCTGCCGAAATACGCGGCGGCGATTTGGTCTTTGGTTAGGTCGCCCGGCTTGCCGTCGAGGCTGATACGGCCCTCTTGAAAGCAGTAGACCCGATCCGCAATTGCCAAAGCCTGATTGATATCTTGCTCAACAATCAACAGTGAAATACCTTCGGCTTTAATTTCTGGAATTGCATCGTAAATATCTTTGATGATGATCGGGGCCAGGCCCAAAGAAAGCTCATCACACAATAAAATATCAGGGTTAGACATAAGCGCGCGGCCGATCGCGACCATTTGTTGTTCACCGCCGCTCAAAGCGGTGCCCGGTACGTCGCGGCGCTGCTCGAGTTTCGGGAACATTTTATAGACGCGCTCCAAGGTCCAATTGCCCGGCCGCTGACTATAGCTGCCGACGATTAAATTCTCTTCGACGCTGAGGCTTGGGAAAAGCCGTCTGCCTTCGGGCACCATCGCAATGCCGAGGCCGACAATATCTGCGGCGGCTTTGCCGGTGAGGGTTTCTCCGTCATAGAGGAACTTGTTCGCGCTAGATTGAACCAACCCGGTGATGGAGCGCAGGAAGGTCGATTTGCCGGCGCCATTGGCACCGATCGCCGCAACGGTTTCACCTTTCTCAATCGACATGTTGATACCGAACAAGGCTTGGAAGTCACCGTAAAAGGCGGTCAGGTTTTCAATCTCTAAGAAGCTCATTCGATGCTGATCCCCATATAGACTTTCTGGACTTCCGGCGAGTTGATCACGGTGTTTGGGTCGCCGTCATCGAGCTTTTGGCCGAAATTAATGACCACCAAACGGTCAACGACGGAGAGCAGCGCGTGAACAATATGTTCAATCCAGATGATCGAGGTGCCTTGAGCATGAATAGCATTGATGGTTTCGATCAACTCTTTCACTTCATGTTCGGTCAGGCCACCGGCAATTTCATCCAATAGTAAGGCGCGTGGCTTGGTAGCTAGAGCGCGGGCCATCTCCAGACGTTTACGCTCAAGCAGGGTGAGCGAGCCCGCCAAGGTGTTGGCTTTTCCAATCAGCCCGGTGCGCTCCAGAATTTCAGCGCAATGCTCATAGCTTTCTGCTTCGTGCTCACCGCCGCCAAAGGCTGCACCGACCAGCAGGTTTTCAAAAACCGTCATGCCGCCAAAGGGGTGCGGGATTTGATAGGAGCGGCCAATGCCCGCCCGGCATCTGGCATAGGCCGGCAGGCCGGTCATGTCTTGACCGTCAAAGGTGATGGTGCCGGTATCTGAGGTAAGGCTGCCGGTGATGAGATTAAACAGCGTGCTTTTACCCGCGCCATTGGGGCCAATAATACCGAGCGCTTCGCCGTCTTCCAAATGCATATCGAAGCCTTCGATCACTTGAAGTGAGCCAAAGCTTTTCGATAAATTCTCAACTGTCAGCAAACTGGTCATTAGATAATGAACCCGCCCCCATCATAAATCTTATGGCATGAAACCCTGTTTTTATATTGTACCACTATACGGTACAGCTATTTCGTATTGTGGTTATACTAGTAAGTCTTGGTTTAAACGTCAATCACTAGAACACTTTAGCCTGCGTATTTTGGCTCGGCTAGTCCTTGGGTATCCAGCTCTATGGCGAAGAGGCCGCCGGCCAGGGGTTGCGGAGCCAGCTCTTCGGCGGTGAGGCCGGTGGAAATCGACGTTATATAAAGTGTCTTGAGATCCGGTCCACCAAAAGCGCACATGGTTGGCTTTGAGACCGGCAAGTGGATGAGTGTGTCGAGCTCGCCGGTTGGCGTATAGCGGCAGATCCGCCAAGCTCGCGGCTGAGCCAACCAGAAACAGCCCTCACTGTCGACGGCCGCGCCATCCGGTACGCCATCACCTTCGCCAAACTCGATGAAGTTGCGCTGATTGGAAATGTCGCCGCTGGCTAGATCAAAGTCATAGGCCCAGACCATAGGGGCGCGGGTATCGGAAAAATACATCGTGTTGTTATCCGGGCTCCAAGCGAGGCTGTTGGCGAGGATAATATCTTCCACCATTTTGTGGCAGCTTTGATCAGCACCCAATCGATAGAGCCCGCCATCTGGCACTTGCTCGCCTTTTTCCACCATCGTGCCCGCCCAAAAACGCCCGGCCCGATCACAGCGTCCATCGTTGAAGCGGTTGTTGGGCTTGTTGCCTTCGGGATCGTCGATCGCGGTCAGGCTGTTGCTCTTGGCATCAAACAGCTTAAAGCCGTTTTCAGTGGCGACCACAAAGCCGCCTTTTTCTCTCAGCGCAAAAGAGCCAAATCTTTCGGCAACCTCTATCGCAGTATTTTGCCCGGAACTTGGATCGAATTTGTTGAAGGTCTTGCCGTCGATATCGGTCCAGTAGAGGCAGCTTTCCTCAGCGTGCCAAACGGGACACTCGCCGAGTTGGGCCGTTTCCGAGAGAACGCAGTCGACTCTTGATTTATCAATGATGTGCATGGGTATCCTGGCCTAGCCGCCTACGGCTTTACTGAGAAGGGCATTGATATCAGCGGGTGGGTTGTCGCCGCACCAGACAATATAGTGATCGGGGCGAACCAGAATATAGCGCGCCTCATACTGCTCGCGCCCACCGGAACGGCCATCTTTGATTGTCTCAAGCGGAATGGCGGTGTCGGCGGCGGCTTTTTGAAAACTTTCGACCACGCCCGGATCGCTATCCAAAGCGAGGAGGGTGAAGTCATTGCCGAGCTCTTCGAAAATATTTTTACCGCTGGAAAGAGGGAAGGGCGCCAGATGGTGACCGGCGCGGGCCTTAAACATATGCTCGCCATGGGCCGTACAGACGCCGCCCTCAGGTCCATCAATCACATCGGATCCTTCATAGTTTGGCTCGTAAGCCACAGCATAACGGGCAGAGCCTTGTTTCTTCTTTTCCCAAGCCTCGATGAATTCGTCTAGGTCTTTATCCGGGCTATAGGTGTCAAAGAACTTGCCTTCGCTATCGATGCGCCCGGCAATGAAGTCCTCGCCGGTCTCAACAAAAATCGGATGGCGCTCCTGACTGTAAGAGTTAAGCAAGGCGTCGCTGCCCCAGCCCTGCAGCTTGGCAGCCAACTTCCAGCCGAGATTGCGGGCATCTTCGAGCCCATTATTAACGCCGTAGCCGCCATAAGGCGGATGGCTGTGGGCGGCATCGCCAGCGATAAAGACGCGGCCCATTTGATAGGTTTCCGCAACCGCAACCTTAAGATCCCAAAAGCCGACATGATCGAACTCAAGTTCAAACTCAAAACCGGCGGCTTCCTGGATTAAAGCTTTGAAGTCCATGTTGTCTGCCGTCGCGTCGAGCGGCACTGGCGCATGAAAGAACCAGCCTTCGCCAACATCGATGCGGCCAAAGAATTGCCAATAGCCTTTGTGCTCAGGCTTCATGGCGCGGTAGGTTGTGACCTCGGGAAAGCGCTTGAGACCTTCGTGAAGTTCCTTGGAGCGAAAGACCGCCAATACCATTTTTTGATCAAAGTCTGAGCCTTTACGCTCAACGTCGATCTGATCGCGGACAGTCGAATGGGCGCCATCACAGCCAACAACATAGTCAGCTTCAATAATTTGCTCTTCGATGTCGCCCTCATCCAACAGGGTAACCCGAACGCTGTCGCTATCTTGCTCGACCCGGTCAGCATGCCAGCCGTACAACGCATCGACATTTTCCAGTGTCGCCATTTTTTCGCGCAGCACATCTTCCATGCAATATTGCGGCAAACGGTCATTGGGCTGAAAAAAGAAATCCTGCACGGCTTCGCGCTGCGGCGGTTTATACCAATACTCACTCATCAGATTGCCGTAGGTCGTCACTCCGCCAATCGGATAGTCATCCGGCATCACCTTGGCGGCGCGCAATTCATCAGCAATGCCCCAGCAATAAAAGTGATCGACGGTGCGCTGCATCAGATTTTGGCCCTTAGGAATCCGGTGCGCTTCGGTGCGGCGCTCGACGAGACCAACCGAAATACCCCGTAAACCCAACTCTATAGCCAGCCCCATACCAACCGGCCCGCCGCCGACGATGAGAACTTCGTAGTTTGACTTCATGTTAGCTGTCCAATTCAGGATAATACCTAAAGACGCCCATGGTGTTGAACTCGATGCGGCGATCTGACGCGAGATAGGCGGCAGTGTTCGGTCTCGCCGCGACCGCATCACGGAGCGCCATAACATGTTGGTAAGTGCCTGAAACTTTGTCAAAGGCCTTGGGGAAGGCGTAGCTGAGACCTTCCACCATTTGGAATATCGACAGGTCGGGGTAGGTGAGGCTATCGCCAATTAACCAGCCGCTCTTGCTCGGGTTGTTGGCGAGGATGGTTTCGAAATAGGCCAAATGTTTGGGGATACGGAGCTCAATGAAGTTCTCTGAGCGCTTTTTAGATTCCTCTTTCTGATCTTCATAATAAAGTGCGCTGGCGACAGCGTGGTGGGTGTCGTGCACCTCCATCAACAAATCCGTCACGGTGAGCTGAATTTGATGGGCGAAGATTTGATCGGCCTCACTGTCGGAAATCATGCCGATGCGAGGGGCGAGATAAAGCAAGATGTTGGCGGCTTGCGCGATCATCAGATTATTGTTGTCGGTGTCGACTAGAAAAGGCGGCGCGAAGGGCGGGTGCTCATTTGTGGTGTCTTGCAATATCTTAAGAATAGCGGCCCGGTTATCGTCGCCTTCGCCAGGCTCTCTCGCGACATCGACATAGTCAGTGCCAGCTTCTTCGAGAGCCAAACGCACAACCTCGCCGCGACCTTGGATCATCGGCCAGTAGTAAAATTCGTAAGACATTCTTTCTTCCCTCGGTATTAGACTAAAAATAAGTTGCCATCCTGGACTTGATCCAGGATCCAGTCTGTTTCAACAAATTCTGTGCCCGTTCCCCTGGATCCTGGATCAAGTCCAGGATGACGGAGTAGGTACGGGCGTCAACCCTAACACCGGCCATGCATCACAATAGCGCTTCTCTAAAAGTTCCCGAGATCTTCAAGAACCTGATCTGGATGCTCGGCAGGGGTCACCGTGTCATAAGCTCTGACAACCGTACCATCAGGCGCGATCAATACAGAGACTCGGCTCGCATTGCCCTTTTCAGACGTCACCACGCCATAGGCAGTGGAGGCAACTCGATCATCATCGGTTAGCAAATCATAAGGAAAATCGAATTTGTCCTTAAAGGCTTTGTTATCGGCATTGCTGTCGAAGCTGACACCGAGGATAACGCAGTTTTTGTCTTGGAAGTCTTGGATTCGATCACGGAACCCATTGCCTTCGATGGTTCAGCCGGGGGTATCGGCTTTGGGGTACCACCACATCAAGACATATTTGCCGGCGAAATCATCCAGCGTTACGGTCTCACCGTCTTGATTGGTAAATGAAAAGGCGGGGGCCTGGTCTCCTACTGCGATCATGATTTTGTTCCATCTATCTATTTTTGCCAGAGTATAAAATAAAAGTTGAACGAGTATTTTCATCTAAATAGCTTAGCGTTCTGGGGCGTGAAGTAAAGCCTCCAGGAGGGAGGATTTTTTCCGCAATAGCCTGTTGACTCTATAACGGCCCTCTGTATGATGCGTTTATATAATAAACCAATGTTTTATATATGAAACAAATAAGATTTAAGACGACATCGGAGAGAGCTGTGACAGATACACTGGATTATAACCCCCATCTTAAACCCTGGAGCCGAACTGAGCCAAATCAAGTTGCCGGCAAAGGCACGATTGAGAAGCCCGATGAGGTAGAGAACATTATCTATCAAACGCGCGCCACACCGCCGACGGAATATGAAGATAGATTGGGCGAGGCGTTGAGTGAAATCTTTGAGGCTGATGCCGATGAGTTGCCGGAAGTCGTTGCCAAGCTGAATGATATGGGTGTGCAGGCCCCATATGGTGAAGCTTGGACGGAAGAGAGCTTTCAAGCTGAAATGAAGCGTCTTGGCGCTTAAAGAAAGCTAGAAATTAAATGCTCGAAACCCCAAATAACGCAGCAGACAATTTTCGCATCGAATATCGCGGTGTTGGCAAGCAATTTGCCAATAAACAATCGACCGGCGATTACGATGAGTTCATTATTGCTGTTAAGGAAGTTGACCTGTCAGTACGGGACGGCGAAGTGGTCTCGCTGATCGGCCCCAGCGGGTGCGGCAAGTCGACATTGTTGAATATGGGGTCGGGCCTATACCAGCCGAGCGCCGGCGAAGTCTTTGTTGATCAGCAAAAAGTCGATAAGCCCAACTCTCATGTCGGCTTCATGCTGCAAAAAGATTTATTGCTGGCTTGGCGATCAATACGCCAAAACGTTGAATTCGGTTTGGAAATTCAAGGGGTCGCCGCAAGTGAGCGACGGAACCGCTCTTCGGAGCTTTTGGAGAAGTGCCGCCTCACAGGTTTTGAAGAGCATTATCCGCATCAATTGTCAGGCGGTATGCGCCAGCGCGCCGCACTTGCCCGCACCCTGGCGACAGACCCCCACGTGTTGTTGATGGATGAGCCGTTCTCAGCTTTGGACGCGCAGACCAAAATGATCTTGCAGCAGGATTTAGCCGAAACCCTCTCCTCGGAACAAAAAACAGCTTTATTTATTACCCATGATCTCGCGGAATCAGTCGCTTTGTCTGACCGCGTTTTTGTGATGAGCCAACGCCCCGGAACGATTGTCGAAGAGATCGACATCGATTTGCCACTCAGGGAAAATCCAATGGCTCGCCGCCATGACTTGCAAAAAGAGGTGGGTGAATATGTCGCCCGGCTCATGGATTTGCTACATGTCGGAGATATGGCATCAGCAGTAGAAATTTAACTTAAATCAGGAAACATTTGTTCATTTTAACTCGGAGGTACGACATGTTTAAACCAAATACACTTTTAAAATTACTCGCTGTCCCGGCTTTGGCCGTGGGCATAATGGCGGCTCCTACGCAAAAGGCAGCGGCGGAAGATGTTACCTATCTTCTCCCGGCTCCTGGCTTTCTGCCAGCCTTCTCCCCTTGGATGATGGCGCTCGGTAAAGGCTATTATAAGGCTGAAGGCCTGAACGTTAAATTCCAGACCGCACGCGGTGGTGTGGATGTTGCCAAGCAAGTTGGCGCGGGTAATGCGATTATCGGCGGCGGTATCGGTGATACACCAATCATCGTTCGGCCAAACGGTATTCCGGTAAAATCCGTTGCTGTTTTGGGTGGTGGCTCTTTGATGCATCTCACCGTAGCTGCGGATGCCGGCATTAATACGCTTGCTGATCTCAAAGGAAAAACGATCACAGCCTTGTCTTTGCAAGATACCACCTACTACGCCTTGCTTGGCATGATTGCGACGGCTGGTCTTACCAAGCATGACGTTAAAGCTCAGGCTGCCGGCCCGGTTGGCGTCTGGAAACTCTTTATGGCTGGTAAATCTCAAGCCATGGCGAGTGTTGGTGATTGGACTGCTTTGGTTCAATCCATGGGCAAAAAAGTCAAAATCTTCCCGGCCGATAAATATTTTAAAAGTATGGCTCAGGCGATCTTGGTTTCTGACAAAACCATCAAGGAAAAGCCTCAGCTGGTTGCCAAATTGGTGCGTGCGACGTTGCGAGGTCTCAATGATGTTATGACCGATCCAAAAGCAGCCGCTAAAGCTTATGTTGGCTATGTCAAAAAGCATGCGGGCAAAGAGAAGTATATCGAAAATACTTTTAAGCTTTTCAACAAATACACCTATGCCGGTCAAAAAACGATTGGTGCGATGGATGAAGCTCGCTTGGCTTCGCTCCAGAAGTTCTATGTCAAACAAGGCATTGTGCGCAAAGCAACGCCTGTCAAAGATCTCTATACAAACCAGTTTGTAAAATAAGTCTCAGGGTTGCTGAGGGGCCGGCACATGTCGGCTCCTCACATGCCTCATAAAAAAGAAAGGACATTCAAGTGGAAGATTTTGGTGATGACATAATGTTGACGGTCATCTTGCGTCATGACCAAAGCCAGCCGCTCGATGAATTTCAGGCCAAGCTTGATGCGGCCGGATGGTGGGAAAATTTCCCGCCAGAGGGGGTCGAAATTGTCTCCTGGAATGTTGTCATGACGATTGGCCAGATTGTGACGCTGCGTTTGCCGCCTAATAAATTAAATGCGGTCAACGTGGAACTCGAACGCTCGGCCTGGGGTGTGTTCAAGACCGAATGCTACCCGACGTATGATTTTGTGAAAGTCAGAGAGAGATTAGCCAAGCAAGCAAAAGAGAAAAGTGATGGATGATCATAAATACATAAATAGCGCTGCGGGCGGCAGCAATATTGGCCGCCTTCCGCCGAACGGCTTGTATTTGAATTCACATCAGCTGCGCGATCATGAGCCAACGACCTATGAAAACATCCTCGCCGATGGCATTGAGCGCGCTTATGCCCAAGGTATTCATGAATTGGCGGCACTCGTGAAGTCATTGAATGAGGGCGGCTGTCTCGACCCTAGTGGCAATGCCTGGACTGAAGACAGTTTTCAGCAAACCATGCAAGAGTTGGGGGCTTAAGAGATGGCACGTGTTCCTCGCATGCGCATTGATGAAGTAGCTCAGAAAATACTGGCAACGGGAATTCGCAATCGCTGGTACGGTGTTTGTCCGTCCGATTTAGTTGAAGAGGGCCCTCTGGCACTTAAGCGTTGGGGTGAAGACCTCGTTGCTTGGCGTGATACGGCAGGCAATGTTCATCTGCAAGAGGATCGCTGTCCGCATCGGGCAGCGCCAATGTCGTTGGCGCGCCATGATGGTGACCGCCTGACCTGCATTTATCACGGTGTTGAAATTCTGGGTGACGGCGTGGTTGCTTCTGTTCCTGGCGTGCCCGGCAGTAAGCTCGAAGGGCGCTGTCTGGTGCGGACCTATCCGACCAAAGAATTTAAAGGTGTTATTTTTGCCTGGTATGGCGATGAGTTGCATCAAGACCCCGCACCGTTTGAACTGCCGGAACGCCTGGTCTCTGACGAGTATGAAGCGATCCTGTCTTACGGCGAATGGCGGACACCGTATCGCTATATGATCGATAACAATATGGATCCAATGCACGGTGCTTATCTTCATGCCGTTTCGCACTCTATGGCCAAAGGTGCCAAAGAAGCGGAGTTTGAAGTGATAGAAACCAATCACGGTCTGCGTTTTCAGAAAAAGGGCCAGGAAAGCATTAATTTTGACTGGAGTGAATGGTACGACAACGGCTTCCAAAGTGTGTGCCTGGAAATTCCCTATCCCTCAACCGGTGGGCCGGGCGGTAATTTCGGTATCGTTTTTCACATCACGCCAATTGATGACGTGACGTCTGCCTGTTTCTTTTGGCGCCATCGCAAGGTCAGCGGCTGGGTCAAGGATGTTTGGCGGTTCCTCTACAAAAACCGGCTGGAAGAACGCCATTGGCATGTCCTCGAGCAAGACCGTTTGGTTGCCGAGCGCATGAAGCCGGACGCCGATGAACATGAGCATCTTTATGAGCATGATCTTGGATTGACCCAGGTTAGGAAATTGCTGGCTGAGGAAGCTGAAACGCAAGTAAAGGCTTTGCAAGAAGCCGGGCATTTGAACTGATTGGATGAGTTGAACGTGGCAAATATTGAACAAATTGTTTCTGCTGAAGTGTCAGAACCAAATCCAAATATTTTCAGCAATTGTCTGAAAGTTGGGGATCAGGTTTTTATGTCGGGCATGACGGCGGGCGACAATCAGGGCGGTGTATTGGGCGATGGCTCCGCCGAAGATCAATCTCGTCAATGCTTGAATAAGATTAAAACCTTGGTCGAAGAGGCTGGTGGATCGCTGGCGGATGTCGTCAAGCTGACGGTTTATCTCACCGATATCAATCACCGCATAGATTTTGGCAAAGTGCGAAAAGAGTATTTCAACGGCGTGATGCCGTGCTCAACTTTGATTGAAGTAAGCCGATTTGTGCAGCCCGAGCTCGTTGTCGAAGTCGATGCGATCGCAATGCTTAACTCTGGCTCCGTTGAATAAATTGAAAGTGAATTTTTAGAAATGGCGAATTCATCTAATGAAAATCAAGGCAGCATTTGGCTCAGTATTGCTGTGCTTCTTGGTTTTTTGGCGGCGTGGGAATGGGGCCCAATGTTGTTTGAAATCCCGCCTTATATCATCCCCTCTGCCTCTTCGGTCTTTTTTGAATTTGTCCATTCAATCGACAATGAGCGGCTGTTTTATCACACCGGCGTTACCCTGCTTTCAACCATCGTTGGATTTACCGTTGGCTCTTTGCTGGGCATGGTAATCGGCTATGTGCTTGGCGTCTCGCCAAAGGCCGAGTTTATTTTATCGCCTTATATATTGGCGCTGCAAATCGCCCCGAAAGTCGCCTTTGCACCGCTGTTCGTTGTGTGGTTTGGCTTCACCGTCTATCCCAAAATTCTGGTCGCGGTGTTGATCGTGTTTTTCCCAATTATGGTCAACGTACTGAGCGCAATCCGCACCGTCGATCCCGACATGATCAATCTCGCCCGAACCTTTAATGCTACGCGCTGGCAGATTTTTAAGATGATCGAATTTCGCGATGCCATGCCGCCGCTTTTCTCCGGTCTGCGGATCGGCTCGACGCTGGCCATCATTGGTGTCGCCGTCGGTGAAATGGTTGGCGGTAGTGAAGGTTTGGGCGCTGTGCTCGTTGGTGGCGGTGGTTCCGGCAATACCGCCCTGGTATTTGTTGCCATCGTCATGATGACGCTGGTCGGTATTCTCGCCTATATCGGCGTGGTTTTTCTGGAAAAACGCGTGCTGCATTACATGCCGCGTAATGAATTTAATCAAATTTAGACGAAATTTAGAATTGAGAATTTTAGCTGAGTGAGGAAGAAAAAATGCCCGATGGAATGAATGACGTAACCCAGGAAATGATTGATAAACGTGTCAATATTGGCCTGAAGAATATGTGGTATCCCGTTTTACCAAGTTGGGGGGTGCGCAATGATCCGGTCGGGATTACGCGGCTTTCAGAGAATATTGCCATTTGGCGAGACAATGACGGCGCGGTTCATGCGATTGAAGATCGCTGCCCGCACCGCGGTGCTCGGATGTCGTTGGGCTGGAATCTCGGCGATCGTTTGGCTTGCTGGTATCATGGCGTAGAAGTGAAGGGTGACGGCGTGGTTGCTGATGTGCCGGCCGTCAGCAATTGTGCGATGGAAGGTAAGAAGACCACCAAAAGCTATCCGGTAAAAGAAATCGAAGGTGCCATTTTCCTGTATTTCGGCGATGACGCCAATCCTGAGCCTTGCGAGCTCAATCTGCCTGAGCAATTAACCTCAGACGAGTACAGTAATTTCGTCACCACATCGATGTGGAACTGTAATTATCGCTATGCCGTCGATAATGTGATGGACCCCATGCATGGCGCTTATCTCCATGCCGTTTCGCACACCATGGCGTGGGGCGACAAAGAAGCCGAAATGCAAATCGTTAAGACCGACGAAGGCTTGATCTTCGAGAAAGTTGGCCAGCGCGATGTCAATTTTGATTGGGTGGAAATCGGTGATACCGGTACGATCTGGCTACGTCTTTCCATTCCATATCGTAAATCAGCAGGCCCTGGTGGCAGCTTCTATATCGTTGGCTTTGCGACGCCGGTTGATGAAGAGCATTGCCAGGTTTTCTTCTGGCGCATTCGTAAAGTTGAAGGCTGGAAAAAAGATGTATGGCGCTTTATGTACCGCAATCGCCTGGAAAAACTTCATTGGGATGTTTTGGAGCAGGATCGGATCTTGTTGCAGGATATGGCACCAGATGCGCGTGATAATGAGCTGCTTTATGATCATGACCAAGGCTTAGCGCGCGTGCGCCGGATCTTGAAGCAAAAAGCCGAAGAGCAGCTTAAAACTCTCGTGGCGGCTGAGTAATTACGATGAGTTCAACGGTCTCCCTGGAAGGTAAGCGTATTTTGATCACGGGCGGTGCGCGTGGGCTTGGGCAAGCTTTTGCCGAAGCAGCGGTTGCTGCCGGTGCGCAAATTGCGATTGCCGATATCTTGGAAGACGTTGGGCAAAAAGCGGCCAACGAAATGGGCGCCGTGTTTGTTCCGCTGGATTTGGCGGAGCCGGGCTCGATCGAAAACTGTATGGCGGGTGTGGTCGACCAATTAGGCGGGCTGGATGGTCTGGTCAATTGCGGCGCGATTGCGACGGGTATTGGCGGCCCAACCATGATGTCAATTGAAGTTGAGGTTTGGGACACCGTTATGGATGTCAATGTACGGGGCACGTGGCTGATGAGCAAAGCTGCGGTGCCGCATTTGGCCGCCGGAGACAATGGCAAGATCGTCAATATTGCGTCCGACACAGCGATATGGGGCGCGCCCAAACTCATGGCCTATGTCGCCAGCAAGGGTGCCATTATTTCGATGACCCGCTCAATGTCGAGAGAGCTTGGGGAAGAGGGTATTGCCGTCAATTGTATTGCGCCCGGCCTCACCTTGGTCGAGGCGACCGAATACGTTCCAGAGAACAGAAAACAACACTATATCCAAGGCCGCTCCATGCAACGAGAGCAAATGCCAGGGGACATAACCGGGACAGCTTTGTTTTTGCTGTCCGACGCTGCCGATTTCGTGACGGGCCAATGCCTGCCGGTAAATGGCGGCTTTGTCATGAACTAATTTTGAATTCAATTTTGAAGGAGAGTACCAATGCCAGATGATGTAAAAGCAAGCGATGATTTCCCAACCTATCACAAACCAGATGGGATGAGCCTCGGCGATTTTGTGGAAAGTCGAGTAGCGCGGTTTGAAGGTCGGACCTATGATTGGAATGCGCTGAAATTCCAAGCCGATTATGATCCGAAATATGCCCGGGCGCAGATGCGCTACATGGGCACCGGTGCTGCCGGCGTTCAAAACGATGAAAACACGGTGCCGTCTGAGCACTTTACTTTTTCGACGATGGTGCTGCCGGCCGGCTGTGAAGGCCCGTCGCATAATCACAATGATGTCGAGGAAGTGTTCTTTGTGCTGAAGGGCAAGATCAAACTCTTTATTGATCTGGGCGATGAGCATTATGAGACCACTTTGGTTGAGCGCGATCTTATTTCCGTGCCGCCGAATGTTTGGCGCGGTCTGGAGAATGTCGGCCAGGAAGAAGGTCTGATGTTTGTGATGCTTGGCAATAAAAAGCCGAACATTCCAACCTATCCGGATGACCATCCCCTATCCAAAATCAAACGGCCAAGTGTCGGGTAATTTGACCTATGGATAATACCGTCACCATCGATAGCCCTTTGATCAAGCAAGTGGAGGAAGACTTTCCTCTGCAATGGCTTGAGTTGGGTGATCGTATTTTCTCCTACCGGGAGAAAGGGCCTAAAGATGGCCGGGTGATGGTTTTGTTGCACGGCATTGGCTCGGCCTCCGGATCTTGGGCGCATCAATTAAAAAATCTGTCAGATCGCTATCGGGTAATCGCCTGGGACGCGCCGGGCTATGGTGCATCTAGCGTATTGTCTGTAGACACCCCAAAGGCTGCTGATTATGCGGCGGCGCTTGGTGATTTCCTGGCGGGGCTAAACGCCAATCCAGAAATTTTAATTGGTCATTCCTTAGGCGCCTTAATGGCAGGTGCTTATGCGGCTGGCGGAGCAGTTATTGGCAAGGCCCTGATATTGGCTGATCCGGCAAATGGGTACGGTGGCGCCGATGAGGCGGTAAGAGCTGAAAAACTGTCGGCCCGTTTGAACAATATGAATAAGCTTGGCCCTGAAGGCCTGGCGGCGGCACGTTCATCGGTGCTCTTATCGGCTACTTCATCCGATGACGCCTTGGCGATGGTGCGCTGGAATATGAGCAAGCTGCGCGTGGACGGTCATGCGCAAGCAGCTCACATGTTGGCACATGGCGATTTGATTGCCGATGCGGGCAAATATAATGGGCCGGTTCTTGTTATGTGCGGCGGCGAAGACAGCGTCACACCGGAAGCAGGATGCCGCAAAATAGCGGCGGCTTATTCCAACGCGGACTATCAAACTTTGCCCAATGTCGGCCATGCGTCTTACGTCGAAAATCCAGCGCAATTCAATCAAGCCGTTTTAAGTTTTGTGGAGGCCCGCAATGCCTGATGCAAATAAGCTTATTGATGAGGTTGAGACCAACGAGATTGCCCAAAAATATATTGTGCCGGGCTTGCAGCGGGGCTTGCAAATCTTGCGATCTTTCAATCGGAATCGGACCGAAATTGGGGCACCGGAGATCGCCAAAGAGCTCGGTATTCCGCGCTCTACGGTGTTTCGTTTGATGCAGACTTTGGAATTTATGGGATTTCTGGAGAAGGTTAAAAATACCAGCGATTATCGATTGGGTGTTGGCGTTCTCGCTCTTGGATTTGAGTTCTTAGCGTCGCTTGAAGTCACAGAATTGGCGCGGCCCGTTCTGGAAAAGCTCCGAGACGATACAGGTTTCTCCGCTCACTTGGTCATTAGAGATGGCTGGGATGTTGTGTTTGTCGTGAAGGCGGCTGCCAAAAGTACGTTTGCGAGTGCTGTCAATATCGGCACACGACTGCCGGCGCATGGCACAGTTTTGGGTCGGATGTTGTTGGCTGACTTGTCGACGGTCGAGCTCAAGCAGGTCTATCCGACGGGCAAGCTTTCAAAGTTTTCAGATCAAACGCCGACAACTTTGGGTGAACTGACAAAAATTTTGGAGCAAGACCGTGAGCGCGGCTACGCCATCAGTGAGGCCTATTTCGAAAATGGTATTGGCTCAATTGCGGCGCAAGTGAGGGACAGTTCCCGGCGCGTCGTTGCGGCGATAAATGTAACCTATCAAGACGGCACGGTAGAGCGCGCCGATGTTGAAGGAAAGATTTTGCAGCGGGTATTGCAGGCGGCAGAGGAACTATCCCGGCAATTAAATTATCACCCCAACTAAGATTATGTGGGATTTAGGACGGATTAAATGAGTATGGATGTTACAGGACGCACCATCGTAGTGACCGGCGGCACATCGGGTATTGGGCTCGCGACGGCCAAACGCTTTCTTGAGGCGGGTGCCAATGTTGCGGTATGCGGACGTGATGGTGGTCGCCTTGATGCAGCTCTCCAAAACATTGAGGCGACGTTTGGTGACGAGCGCTTGCTGGGTGTGCAATGTGATGTGTTGGATAAAGCTCAGGTTAAAGATTTTGCCGCTGCGGTCGTCGATCGTTTCGGCGGCGTCGACACGCTGGTGAACAATGCCGGACAGGCTAGGTTGTCGACTTTTGCGGATACTGATGATGACGCGTGGCGGGAAGAATTGGAGCTGAAGTTCTTTGGTGTACTTCATCCTAGCAAAGGCTTTCAAGCCGCTCTCGAAAAGTCTGGCAGTGGCGCCATCGTCTGTGTCAGCTCCTTACTGTCGCGCCAGCCCGAGCCACGTTTGGTTGCCACATCGGCCGCCCGGGCCGGTCAGCTAAGCCTCATCCATTCGATGGCGAGAGAGCTTGCTCCAGCCATTCGCATTAACTCCATTTTGATTGGTGTGGTCGAATCTGGCCAGTGGCAGCGTCGGTTTGAAGTAGCTGAAAATGCGGGCAATGATTATGATGCCTGGGTGCGCCAACAAGCCGTTGATAAAGGCATTCCGTTAGCTCGTTTCGGCAAGCCGGAAGAGGCAGCCAATGCGATCTTTTTCTTAGGCACGCCGATGTCTTCTTATACGACGGGCTCAACAATTGATATCTCAGGAGGATATTCCAGACATGTCGGATAAAGCGACAATAGGCGAAGTAATAGCGGCATTCCTGGAAGAATGTGGCGTCGGCGCTGCTTTTGGGGTGATCTCAATCCACAACATGCCGTTTTTGGACGCCATCGGAAAGCGCGGCAAAATCCGCTATGTCTCGGCCAGAGGTGAGGCGGGCGCGGTTAATATGGCGGACGCCTACGCCCGGGTAGGACAACGCTTGGGCGTTGCTTTCACAAGTACCGGCGTGGCAGCCGGCAATGCGGCAGGCTCCATGGTTGAAGCGCAGACCGCCGGCACGGCTTTGCTGCATATCACAGGCCAGATTGAGACGCCGCATTTGGATAAAAACCATTCCTACATTCATGAAGCACGTGATCAACTCACCATGCTCAAAGCGGTTTCCAAGAAAGCGTACCGGGTGACATCTCCTGAAAGCGCGCTGGATATTTTCAAAGAAGCGGTTCGTGAAGCCCTGACCGCGCCAACCGGTCCGGTCAGTGTTGAAGTGCCGATTGATATCCAGCATACGATGGTCGATTGGTCCGAAGATTTGACGCCATTGCCGATTCCGGCACCTCCTTACGATGGCGCAGCGATTGACGAATTGGCAGCGCGTTTGGCATCGGCTAAGCGGCCCATGTTGTGGCTGGGCGGCGGGGCCAGACATGCCGGTGATGCCGTGCGGCGTTTGGTTGATATGGGCTTTGGCGTGGTGACGTCTGTTCAGGGCCGCGGCATTATTCCAGAAGACCACCCTCAAACCTTAGGGGCCTTTAACATGTATGGCTGCGTGGAAGATTTCTACGGCACATGTGATGCGATGCTGGTGGTGGGATCCAGATTACGCGGTAACGAGACGCTTAAATATAAGCTTAAACTGCCGAGCCCGCTCTATCAGATTGATGTTGATGAGGCGGCGCAAAGCGGGCGTCCTTACATCGCAGACCATTTTGCCCAAGCTGATTCTGCCCGTGCGCTTGACGCTTTAGCAGATGCGCTTGACGGCAAAATGCAGATCGATCCGGCCTTTTTGGCAGATTTGAAAGCGACGCGTGCAGAGGCCGTCACTTTTATGCGGGACGGCTTGCTGCCCTACGATAAATTGGTCGATGTCGTACAGGCGAGCGCCGACAAAGATTTTATCTGGGCACGTGATGTTACCATTTCAAACAGCACCTGGGGCAATCGGGGCGTGTTGATATCTGGCCCCTATGACGGTGTGCATGCGTTGGGCGGTGGCATTGGTCAGGGCATGCAGATGGCGATAGGTGCTGCCATTGCCGCACCCGAACGGCAAGTCTTCTGCCTCGTCGGTGATGGCGGGTTGCAGGTCAATATCGGCGAGCTGGCAACAGCTGCTCAAGAAGGCGTCAATATCGTGATGGTGCTGATGAACAGCCACGATTACGAAGTGATTAAAAATATTCAGGATGCCGAATATGGTGGGCGGCGTTATTATTCAGATATCTTTACACCTGATTTCAAAGCAATTGCTGAGAGCAATGACTGGTCTTATCAAAAATTAGATACCTTAAAAACGTTGCAAAATATTTTTGATGCGGCGCTTAGCTCAAAGGGGCCATCGATGATCGAAGTGGATATGCCGTCGATCGGACCTTTCGCTCGTGCCTTTGGTGGCCCGCCGGTAAAGCAGCAAGTCGAAGACCAAAAAGTTCTCGAAACTGTTGGAGAGGATTGAGCGATGCAGGAATCTGTTCTCCTAATTGGCTGCGGTGCCATAGGATTGGAAGTTACCCAAAGGCTGGTCGATGATCCTGAAGTTCGGATCGAGCAGATTTTGGTGCGCCCTGGAAAAGAGGAGGCGGTAAGCGGTGAATTAGATGACCGGGTTCGCGTCATCTCTTCCATTGAAGATTTAAACCCTGTGCCGGATTTTGTCCTGGAATGTGCCAGCCATGAAGCGGTCGCTGAGTTTGGTCCGTATTTTTTGGATCAAGGAATTGATTTTGGCGTTATCTCGATTGGTGCGCTATCTGATCCCGTTCTACTCGACTGCCTTGAGGCGGCGAGCCGAAATGGCGATTCCCAGCTCTTTATTGTGCCGGGAGCAATTGGCGGCATGGATGCGCTGGCCGCCGCAAAAGGTGAGAGCCTGGATGAGGTGATCTACACCTCCAGGAAGCCACCGATGAGTTGGTCGGGCACGCCGGCAGATGACGACTTTGATTTGGCTGGAATTACTGAGGCAACCGTTATTTATACTGGCTCGGCCCGCCAGGCTGCTAAACTCTATCCGAAAAATGCCAATGTTGCCGCGACGATTGCTTTGGCGGGGCTTGGTTTCGAAGAAACCCAAGTAACCCTCGTGGCCGATCCCGGCGCCAAAGGTAATACCCATCACCTTGAGGCGCGCGGCGCTTTTGGTGAAATGGATGTGACCATCGTCGGCAATCCCTTGCCAAGTAATCCAAAATCTTCAGCCTTAACGGCTTATTCAGCCGTACGCGCGCTTAAAAACCGCGCTCAGCATGTTTGTATGTAGCGGAGCTAAAAATGAATTTTACCGGAATTGATCAGATAACCCACGGCGTCGAAGATTTAAGCGAATGCGTTCGGTTTTATGAAGATTGGGGCCTAACCAAGGTCTCGGTCGACGACAATGTTGCGGTCTTTAAAACCATGGATGGCTCAGAAGTTGTGCTCTGTCACACAGACGATCCTGCGCTTCCACCGGCGATCGAAGAAGGCTCGACCATGCGCCATGTGGTCTGGGGCGTTAAGGACGAAGCTGACCTCGCTGTCGTGCGGGAAAAAATTTCGGGCCAAGAGAGTTATGGTGAAGTCGATGGCTGCCCGGCCTGCGTCGACCCTAATGGGTTGAGCGTGTCGTTCCGTGTCACTCAGCGCCATGATGTTGATGTTAAAGGCTCGCCAATGAACACCTGGGATCAGCCCGATGCCCGGCTTGATCTGCCCAGCACCTTCTATGAGAAGGCCGAGCCGGTTAAAATTGGTCATGTTGTCTTTTTTGTATCTGATCTGGCCGCGACCGAAGCGTTCTACACAGATGTTCTAGGCTTTGCGGTCTCGGACCGCTATCCAGGCGCAGGGACATTTCTGCGTTGTTCTACACCCGGCGGGCATCACAGCATGTTTATTCTCGAGACGCCGGACAAGAAAGCCGGCCTCAACCATGTCGCTTATACGGTGCGTGATATCCATGAAGTTTTTGGCGGCGGACTGCAAGTCGATAAATGCGGCTGGAAAACTCAGATTGGGCCCGGTCGTCATCCGGTGTCATCAGCCTATTTCTGGTATGTCGAAAACCCGGCCGGTGCCTTGGCGGAATACTTCACAGATGAAGACTATTGCACCGACAAATGGGAAAGCCGCGATTTCCAAAGATCCAACGAAGCCTTCACCGAATGGGCCGTCGCCGGCGGTATCGATTTTAATACCAGACGCCAGCGTGTGCCGGAATAGATCGTCTGGCGGCCTAATTATATCAAGCGTTTTCGTGCAGGCGGGTGAGTTCCGAGAGATCAAGGCCCTCCCAAGAAGGCAGAACTTGAAGCGCACCGGTAAAATCCTGATCTTCCGTATAGGGATTGGTTACGATCAGGCAAGGCAGCTCGGCGGCAATTGATGCCAGAAGGCCGTTCCTTGAGTCTTCAAGAGCCAAACAATCTTTCGCTTCCAACTGAAGTTGCTCTAAAACCCATAAATAAACATCCGGAGCCGGTTTTAGGACCGGTACTTTTCCACCATCGCCGATGGCTTCAAACCAGGATAGGGACTCCTTACTTAAATTGACGGACAGCAGAGCTTCGACATTTACCGGCGTGGTCGTTGTCGCAATCGCTATTCGAAATTCTTTTGCACGGCATTCTGCGATCAGCGCTTCAATACCGGGGCGCAATGGAACCGCACCGCCTTCGAGCATGCTGATGTAGAACTCCGTCTTTTTCTTGTGAAGATCGGCGATAATTTCATCGATCCCAGGGTCTTGTAATAAATCAGGCCCGGCTGTTTCCAAGAAATGTCGAATGCGGTGCTTGCCACCGGTGACTTTGAGGAGGGCTTTGTAGAGAGTCTGATCCCAATTCCAGGAATAGCCAAATTCCTGAAAGGCATTATTAAATGCCTTGCGATGGGCATCTTCTGTATCCGCCAGGGTACCGTCAACGTCAAAAATTAGCGCCTTTACCAAAATATGGTCTCCTGAAATGGGTTGTTGATTTTAGTGATATTTATTTCGCCGCCCGTATCGTCTGCCAAATCGATTCCGCCGTTGCCGGGGTGTCGATATGGGTAATACCAAGCGGCGTCATGGCGTCTACCAGCGCATTAACAATGGTTGCGACCGCACAGCCGGTGCCAATTTCACCCGCACCTTTGACGCCCAACGGGTTTCTTTCGGTTATGCTTGGATTGGCATAGGTCTCAATCGGGCAGACGTCTTTGGCTTTTGGCATGGCATAATCCATGTAGGAGCCTGAGAGCAATTGTCCGCTTTCGGCATCATAGGTGATGTTCTCCGACAATACTTGGCCGAGCGCTTGTACAACGCCGCCTTGCACTTGGCCATCAACCTGGTTTGGATTGATCGCGTTGCCGACATCGGTTACCGCGATATAGCGTTTGAACTCAACGCCGCCGGTATCTGGATCAACTTCCAACTCACAGACATGGCAGCCGGATGGGAAAGTCGGGGCTTCAGTTTTATGAGTACCAACAACAAGCAGGCCATCATCCGGCGCACTTTTTGCGAGTTCGGCCATTGATACGGTTTTATCGGTTCCGGCGACCGTGAAGGCTTGGTTGGAATATTCGATATCGGCGATGGCTGCTTCAAGATGATCGGCGGCAAGCTCTTTACCTTTTTCGATGATCATATCGGATGTCACAAAGACGGCTGAACCGCCGAGACCCGATACTTTTGAGCCGCCGGCACCGCCGCCGGCATCCAGGGTTTCTGTGTCGCCCTCAACAACGCGCACTTGATCGGGACTCAATCCCAATTTCTCACAGATGATCTGGGTGTACATTGTTGCATGGCCCTGGCCCTGATCGGTAGAGCCGGCATAAAGCAAGGCATTGCCGCCCTCATCGATCTTGATTTTAGCCCATTCCTGACCGGGTGGTGTGGCACTTTCAACATTATTACCAACGCCTATTCCCAGCAATTTGCCACGTGATTTGGCCTCTTCGCGCCGCTTTTCAAAACCCTCGTAGTCGGCTTTGCTGAGGGCTATTTTTTGGTTCTCCGGAAATTGCCCGCAATCATAAGGCCCGCCGAGGGCTGGCTGAAACGGCATCATGTCACTGGTGATCATATTGCGTTCGCGGAGTTCTGCCGGATCAATACCGAGTTCCCGGGCAGCGATATCGATAATCCGCTCAGCAATATAGCCGGCATCCGGTCGTCCGGAGCCGCGGTAAGGGGACATCGGATTGGAGTTCGAGAAAACCGCCGTCGCATAATAATGGATTGCCGGAGTTTTATATGCGCCCGCCAGGCCGCTCGTTGACATGACGATCGGGAAGGTCGACATCGTTGAATAATAGGCACCGGTATTGGCGATGGCGCGAACTTTAAGGGCGAGGAAGTTGTATTCCTCATCTAACGCGAGCTCAGCGGTGACGATTTTGTCGCGCGCATGGCAGTCGCTTTGGAAAGCCTCACCGCGGTCGCTTACCCATTTTACCGGCCGGCCATGTTTTTGTGAGGCCCAGACAGCAAGTGGGGTTTCCGAATACATCGCGCCCTTCATACCAAAGCTGCCGCCGACATCAGGGGTGACGACGCGAAAGTTTTCAATTGCTTGATTAAATAGCTTATTAGCAAGCAGTCCTCTGGCACCAAAGGCACCCTGGGTCGGTAAATGCACGGTGGTGAATTTGGTCTCGGGGTTGTAATCGGCAACAACGCCCCGGGTTTCCATTGGGCTCGCGGTTAACCGGTTGATGCGAATTTCACGCTTTACGATATGTGGCGCTGAAGCCATGGCTTCGGCGACTGCTTCTTGGTTTCCTTGGTGAAATTCATAAGCAATGTTGTTCGGGCAATCATCGCGCAACAAGGGCGCGTCTTTGGAAATCGCCTGAGCCGGGCCGACAACAGCCGGCAAAATTTCATACTCAAATTCGACAAGCTCGCCGGCATCCTGCGCTTGGGCTTTGGTTTCAGCGACAATGAACGCGACGCCATCGCCGACATAGCGCACCCGGTCGGCGGCCAAAGGATAGTGGATGGCTTGGTAAATCGTTTCGGGATCGAACGTCGGTAGGGCGGAGGTGTTATGCGGCATCGCACCCAGCCCAGCAGCCAGATAGTCCGCGCCGGTGAAAACATCGACCACGCCCGGTGCAGCTTTTGCGGCACTTACATCAATAGATTTAATATTTGCATGTGCGTGCGGCGAGCGCAGCATGTGGCCATAAAGCTGATTGGGCAGATTGATGTCATCGATATAAGATCCTTCGCCTTTCAAAAAGCGAGGGTCTTCGGTGCGAATAACGGCGTTTTTGGGGCTGTAATTATTCATGTTGGCCTACCCTGGATTTGTATTCATTGGCGACAATGTAGTTGGCAAAATCTTGCTGGGCAAGGGCTCTAACCGGCTTTAAAAAGACAGTGCACTCGCTGAATTTACTCGCTATAGAGAGGGTTCATTCTAAGGAGTTTTCTTTTGGGCAAAATTGTCGTCCCGGTTTTTGTTGTCGTGTTGATCGCCGTATCGATCTGGATGTTTCGCTATCAGTATTTTGATCGGGAAATTGAAGGGCGAAAATACACCACGCGCCAAAACATTTTCAATGATGATGAATGCTATTTTGTCGGCGAATTTAAAAAATCAGAGGTTAAAAAGCTAGACCTTGTCCACTGCGCCGTCGCCAACCAATAGTTAATTGGAGACTGTCACTAATTAACTATTTGCGTTCAAAGAGCGCGACCAATTCTACATGAGCGGTGTATTTAAACTGATCGATCGGGGTCACGCATTGCAAGGTGAAGCCGGCCTCGACCAATGTGGCGGCGTCTTTGGCGAAGCTTGCGGGATCGCAGGAGACGCCGACAATTGTTTTGATTGTTGAGGCGGCGAGTTGTTCTGCTTGGGCGGGGGCACCGGCACGGGGTGGATCAAAGATAGCAGCGTCAAATTTGTTCAGTTCCTGCGGTAGGAGAGGGTCTTCAGATAAATCCCGCTCAAATGCGGTGAGCGGCTTTAAGCCTTGCACGTGATTATAGGCATTGGTGAGGGCGGCAATGGAAGTTGAGTCATTGTCATAAGCCGAGATTGCGGCGTGTTTTGCCAGTCTGAGAGCAAAGGGGCCGATACCGCAATAAAGATCAGCAATGTTTGTCGCTTCTTCCAAATGCTCCAATACCAAGCTCGCCAGAACTTCTTCGCCGTCTTGGGTGGCCTGCAGGAAACTCGCGGGCGGTAGCGTTACTTTAACATCGCCGACCGATATTGTCGGCGCTTGCCGCTCGAGAATAACTTCGCGCGTCGCCCCGCTGCCGAAAGTTACGCGGGCGAGATTATGTTGATCGGCAAGCTCAACAATTTCGCTGAACAGTTCTGAGCCTTCAACGGAAGCACCTCGAATATTGCAATCAAGGCCGTTCTCTGTCGCCGTAAACTGGATGTCGAGAGGCTTGGAGCGGGTTGGCACAAAAGCGGCAAAGGCACGGGCGATCTCTAAAGCCGGTGCAAGATCAGACGTGAGGACAGGGCAGGCATCCAGATCTAAAATGCGGTGGCTGTGATATTTCATCAGACCGGCTTGGATTTGATCTCTCTCACGCTTGGCATGAAAGGTAACCCGGCGACGGCCCTGGCCATGGGCATCAACTAATGGGTCGATCTCGGTCGAGAGGCCTTTATTGGCAAGAGCCGTCTCCACGATCCCGCGTTTCCAGGATTGATAGAGTAGGGGGGAGGCATGCTGAACGGCACAGCCGCCGCAAATCGTGAAATGCGGGCAAAAGGGCTGGGTCCGGTCCGGCGAGGCGGTTTTGATGGTCTTAAGTTCCGAGCGATTGCCAGCGCTCTCTATCTCGACAGTTTCACCGGCCAAAGTGTAGGGCACAAAGCGCTTTTCGCCGCCCTCGACGGTTGCGATGCCGTCACCGCGTCGGCCAAGCTCAGAAATTTCGACTGTCTCCAGCGTTTTTGCCTGCGGCGTGTAGGTTTTGTCTCTGGAACCACGCGCCTCATTACCCCGCTTGCGTCCCGGGTTCTTGCCTCTTCTCTTATGCCTATTATCGCGGACCATGTGGTGACGTCACTCCAATAGTTGCTAGGTGAGAGGCAGTATATGCCACTCGACCTCTGGCTCAACGCCGCCATCTTCTAACAAAGCGCCAATCGGGCAGCGGTCAATCGCGAGTTGCTTCAAGCGCTCGACCTTTGCTTCAGAAGCGTCGGTTTCAATACTGATGATCATTTTGGCGCTAACGAAGCGCAAGATACGGCTGCCTTGCTCGCGGCCGTCACCGCCGCCTGAATTGACAATGGCATCAATTTTTATGTCTCCGAAATTCAGCCGCATGGCTTCGGCGACTTTGACAATCTGCACGGTCTGGCAGGAAGCCAACGCGGCTGAGAAATGCAGCAGCGGTGAAGCCGCTTCATCCTTGCCGCCACGCTCTGGCGGCTCATCAATGATGATGTTGTGATTGTCCATCGCGATGTCGCAGCGGACGGTGCCGGCTTTGTTTACAGATTTTGCCGTGCGGGAATTGCCTTCGGGTTTTTCTTTGAGTTTGATGGTTGCCATTTAGGTTCTCAACTTTGTGTTTATTGATCGGGAGGTCGGCATTTTAAGTTTCGCAAGCTGGATGGCAAACACTTCTAGGAATTGGGTTCAAAAACATTGACCGGTGGGGTAAAATTAGCTAAGTTACTTAGCTAATAATATAAAATGGGAGGCATGAATGGCTAAGAACCAACTAGATCCCGATCTCCGGGGGTATTTGGAAACCAATAAAGATATCCTGACGGTCATAGAAAAACAGGTCAGCATCGATGATGTCGGGGCATTGTCGGCGCAGAGTGAAGGGCCGATTCTTTTTGAAAACATCAAAGAGCATCCAGGCTTCAGACTATGCGACATGTTGGTAAAGCACCGTTGGTCACAGGCGCGGGCGCTGGGTGTGGCAGAAGAAGACTATCTGCCCACCTTGGCACAACGTCTCCGCAAACCACCCCGCGGCCTGGTCGATGTTGAGACAGGGCCGGTCAAAGAAGTGATCTGGACTGGCAAGGACGCCGATTGGCTGAAGTTACCGATCCCCATTCATTCCGAGTTGGAAGATAAGCCCTATGTGACGGCGATGAATATCGTCAAAGATCCGGAAACGGGTTTTTACAATTCGTCCCATGCCGGTACGCAAGCTGTTGGCCCGCATAAAGGTCTGGTCAGCTTTATCACCCCGCATACCCACGCCATCATTCGCAAATATCTCGATCGGGGTGAAAAGGAAATGCCGATCGCGGTTATTTTCGGCATCCCGCCGGCTTATGAAATTATGGGCAATTTTTCGGGCCTCCATATGGATCTTTGGGGTGAGATGGAGATGGTCGGCACGATCATGGATATCGATATTGAAATGGTGCCGTGTGAGACCATTCCGCTAACCGTGCCGGCACATGCAGAAATAGTTGTCGAAGCGACGGTCGATTTGACCAGCCAGACGGATGTCGGCGTCGGCGTCTCACCGTCGATGTATTATCTGCCGAAGACCGCGACCCTGCCGGATATGAATATTCAGGCGATCACGATGCGGAAAGACCGGCCGATCTATCGCAATCATTTGACGACACCGGATACCGATCATCAGACTCTGCCACGGCTCTGCCATGAAGCAGTGCTTTATAACCGGCTGACTGAGATCGGGGTTAAAGTCCACGATATTCAATTTCCAACTTGGGGGGCGGCGTTATCTTGCGTCATCCAGTTGGAAGCACCGCGCGCGGGTTTTATCAATGACGCGCTCATGCAGGCGATGGGCGCACCGTGGCTCAACACCAAAATGGTGGTGGCGGTTAGTCCTGATACCGATATCGGCAACGCCCAGGAAGTCTACCACGCCATTGCGACCCGGTGCGATCCGTCGCGCGACATGATCATTGTCGATAACACCAGAGGCTCGCCTTTTGATCCGTCGGGAGAGCCGATTGATGCCTTTTGGCGGACGGTTGGCAAAATCGGCATCGATGCGACAGCAAAATCCCGCAATTTAGCCGATCACGAACGTGCCTGGCCGCTCAATTGGGGCAAGGTTGATTTAAAAGATTATTTATAAAGGAGGAATTTTATGAATAAACCACCACCAAAAACCAGTGAGGAGAAGGAGCCGTTTATTCCTTACGTTGAGGAAGAAAACTATCCTGAAAGCCTGAAGCCATTGCTTGGGCCCTATGTTGAGCGCATGGGTTTTTTGCCCAATGCATTGAAATTGTATATGCATCGGCCGGAAATTGCCAAAACGCTTTTTGCCCTTAACAGCAATGTCATGCGTGATCCGTCTTCGACGCTCGATCAGCAGCTCAAGCGCAAGCTGGGCACATTTGCGAGCAAAATCAACGGGTGCATGTATTGAACCAGCCATGGCTGCGGCGTGCTGCAGAACGATGGTGAAGACGGTGCTGAAGGTTGGGATTTAGACGATGCGGAACTTACCGAATTGTTGACCAACCCACAGCCCAAAGATGATTTTGAGAAAGCCTGTTTCGACTATGTCGAGGCGGCCTCTTTCGATCCGAGTAACGTGCCGGATGAGGTGCTTGAGAATCTCCAAAATCATCTAACGCCTCCGCAAGTGGTTGAACTCGCTTGTGTTGTTGGCTTCTGGAAGATGTACACGACCATTCACGACAGTTTAAAGATTCCGCTTGAAAAACATCTTCATGCGGTTTCAGGATTTGTTGATCTCTAAATGCAATTTAAAACCACCAATCGAGAAGAATTGCTGGAAGCAGGCTCCGATGCCCGCTTCCGGCAATTGGTTTACGACTTATTCACGCTCTCAACCCACATGCAAAATCTGCGCGACCATGTTGCCGGCCTCATAGGTGTGACCGGACCGCAATACAGTATCATCATGACAATTGCGGAAATGCAGGGCGATATTGGGGTTAGTGTAAAACACATTGCTGAACATCTCCATGTCAGCGGGGCCTTTGTTACCGCTGAGACGGGAAAGCTGGTAAAGCTCGGTTATTTAGAGAAGCGTCGAAATCCGGAGGATCGCCGCGGCGTCAGGCTGACGTTATCGGCACAGGGACAGCAACAAATCGATCACGTATTACCGGACCTTTGTCGCATTAACGATACCTTCTTTGGCGACTTGGGTCAGGATGAGTTTGGGAAATTGTCAGAGATTGCCACAAGCATGGTAGGACCGGCTGAAAAAGCCGTGCGAAATACATCCGGTGATGAGTGACAATTCAAATTACGTATGTTAGAAGAATTCCAATGTTTATAGGGTAATTTGACTGGAATATATTATGCTTGCACTCGTATCGCCTGCCAAAAAGATGGATTTTGAAGATATCACCCGACCGCTATCGCATAGTGACCCGGACTTCTTCACTGATACAAAAAAACTCGTCAAATCGGCACGGCAGTTGAGCCAGACTGAGCTCCAGCAATTGATGAATTTAAGCGATTCTCTCAGCGAGTTGAATTTTCAAAGATTTAAGGCGTTTAAAGCGACGCAGTCACAAGCGAATGCCAAGCAAGCTGCGATGGCCTTTGCCGGAGACACCTATATTGGCCTCGATTCAGCGACGTTGAGCGATAATGATTTTGATTATGCCCAAGATCATTTGCGGATTTTATCTGGTCTTTACGGTCTGCTACGCCCGCTTGATCTGATCCAGCCTTATCGCCTTGAGATGGGACGCCGCCTCGCGACTGAGCGCGGTCACAATCTATACGAATTCTGGGGTGATAAGCTTGCCAAAAGCATCAACAAAATCGTCAAAGAGCACCAAAATCCTGCGGTGATCAATTTGGCGTCTAACGAATATTTCAAAGCGGCTCAGCAAAAGACGATTAAATCTCAAGTTGTTACGCCGGTATTTAAAGAGATCAAAGGCGACAAAGAAAGCGTCATTGGCTTCTTGGCAAAAAAGGCGCGCGGCACCATGGCGCGCTATATCATTCAAAATCAGATTGAGACGCCGGGGGAATTGAAGTCGTTTGCCGAAGATCGTTATAAGTTTCAAAAAAACCAATCCGATGATACAAAATGGGTGTTTACGCGAAAATTCATTCCTGTTGGTGGCTAATAGGCGGACACTTTAATGAAACTTGTTACGATTGATACCCTGCCCAACCCGCATGTTGGGGTTCTGGTAGATGATGACACGGTACTTGATCTTGCAGCTTTGAAGGTTGTTCTGCCAATTGCCAATTTGGTGCCAAATTCGATGCGCGAAATTTTGGAGGCAGGAGACGCCGGTATTGAAGCCGTTGCCCATTGTCAGGCGCAGGTTGACAGCATGGCGGCGGATGAGAAATTAATCCTGGCTGAGGCGGGAATTATTAGTCCGCTCGAAGAATTACCTCTCCTGGCGCCGGTGCCAAATCCCAAGCTGATTTTGTCAGTTGGCCTAAACTACTGGAAACATCTGGAAGAAATGGAAGGCACGCCGACGCCGAAACATCCGGCAGCGTTCATGAAGACGCGCGACTCGCTGTCAGGTTCCGGCAGCCCTATCATCGCACCACCACAATGTCCGAATATGATCGATTACGAGGGTGAGCTTTGTTTTGTCATTGGCCGCCAATGCCACAATGTATCGGCGGAGGAAGCGATGGATTATGTTGCCGGCTACACCATCGCCAATGATGTCTCAGCCCGAAATTGGGTCGGTGAAGTGTTCGCATCAGACGGCACCTTCCCGGCGATCCATTCCTGGGAGCGCAATATTAACGGCAAGCAATTGCCGGGCTTCACGCCTTGTGGTCCGGTTTTGGTTACCCGCGAAGAAATCTCTGAGCCAAATAATTTACAGATGAAAACCACGCTGAACGGTGAAGTTATGCAATCGACCAATACCGATGACATGATTTTCAAGCTGCCTGAACTAATTTCTTATTTTTCACAATGGTATCAATTTCATCCAGGCGACATTGTGACGACGGGCTCGCCTGCCGGCGTTGGCTTTGGCCGGGATCCAAAGGTGTTCATGAAACCGGGCGATGTTGTTGAAGTCGAAGTTGAGGGCATTGGAAAGCTTTCCAACACGATTGTTGAGATGAATTAAGGACGATAATCTTTGTCACTATTGCGGACGAAAATTACCTGACTTAATATTTTGTCGACATCAAATTTCGGTGGAATATTTAGCCAATCTTTGGCTTCTTTGACAGTGAAAAAGATCGCATTATCAATCTTCTCCATATCCTGCATTAAGTCGGCTAAGCTGGCGAAATACTTGGCCATATCCTTTTTAACAATGCAGGCCATTTTGGTATTCTCAAAAAATTCAAATAAAACTTTGAGCTTGGTCTGATTGAACGTATCTTCTTGCCGAGGTTGAACCACTCCCCGAGAGCTAAAATCGGGCGGCACCTCTTCTCGGTGATCGAACAGCAGGTGCATCCCTTTTTGAAATTCTTCTTGCTGGGTAATTTCACCAATTTGATCGCCGAGGTCTGCCAACGATACTCGGCCGATATGGCGAATGAAAACGACCTTAACGGCGGGTTTGATCTTATAAAAATAAGGCATGATAATAAATATTTCAGAATAAATTTGGGGCTATATAATTATACAAATGGGTGTTTCCCACTTAATTTTTTAGTGTCTGAGTGGCCATTCTGCCCACCTTGAGGGGCAATTTAAATTTCCAGAATTCGTTGTATTTCTTTTGCATTTGCCGCGATCGACTCTGCAATCCAATCGTCCAAAAATTTAATCGCCAATTGAGTAATTTCAATTCGTGTTTCACTTTTCATTTTCTCAATTGAAATCCAGCCAAGTGCTTCCATATTTGACAGCCGTCGACGAATGGTACGCCGCGGTGCATCAAGAATATTAGCGATTGAACTCACATTTATCCCACTGTTTCCGCTATCTTCATTGGCATCACGCAACACAATTAGGATCTCAAACCCAAAGTCTCCTAACTCACCAAACACTTTACGGCGTTTTGTTGCTTCGGAGAGTTGTAGTTTTCGGAAAAGTTGTATTTTTGTTTTTTGCTGGCTATTCATTTCCTAATTTCGTTCTGTTTTGTACCTTGGGTGGTATTTGACATCAGACTATCGATATGCTCGGTAGTCCGAAAGCCGGTAAGGTGGCCATTTTGGCCGTAAAAAATCTCTCCCATGCTGGAAAGTGAACCTTATGTAGGCATGCAGTTGGCGGATTTGTAGGGGCAGCTCTTCAAATTGTACAAATATTCTATGCAAAAAAGGGTGGAGCTCTCAAATTACACGCGGTGATAGTATTTATTCACCTGATTATTGTAAAAAGTAGTGACCTTATTGAAGGCTTTTAACGCCCGTTGCTAGCCGATAGACTAACCGCAGAGTTGGCTAAGGTTGGAGTAAAGTTTGTGAGTAAGCCTAAAGTATTTATCTATACGCCGGTTGATCAGACCGGTGTTTCACATCAACAATTGGAACAGGCGGGCTGTGATCTCAAGCTGAGCAATGTGTCTTGGCATGAGCTGAGCGGCGATATGAACATTATCGACGATGTTGAGGAAGATACGACCGCCTTGCTCGGCGTGGCGGTGCGAAAAATACCAATCACCCGTGAGGTTATGCTGAAATCGCCAGATTTGCGGATTGTCGCTAAATATACCGTCGGCACGGATGACGTCGATGTTGAGGCGGCAACCGAGCTGGGTATCTTGGTGACCCATTGCCCGACCGAGGCTAATTGGTCTGGCGTCGCCGAGGGTGCGATGGCGATGATGTTGACCCTGCTAAAGAAAGTGCGAGAGCGCGATCAGTATGTCAAAGACGGCAATTGGCGTCATGAAAACTTGCAAGGAACTTATCTGGGCCGTCGCCAGGATGGCTATGACGGCATAACCATTGGTATTATCGGGCTCGGCAGGATTGGCTCGCGTCTCGCCGATTTACTGGCACCCTGGCGCGTACGCGTCATTGCATATGATCCCTATAAAGGTGATCAGCAATTTATTCACCATGATGTTGAGCGCGTTGAATTGGATGAGTTACTTGCCCAATCTGATGTTGTGACAATCCACACCAACCTTACCGCCGAGACCCGTCAATTTATGGGACAAGCGGAGTTTTCCAAGATGAAGGAGAGCGCTTATTTTCTAAATGCGGCCAGAGGCGCCGTTGTTGATGAAGATGCGCTGTTTGAAGCGCTCGATAAAGACGTCATTGCCGGCGCTGCGATAGACGTGTTTGAAGAGGAGCCGCTACCGAAACAATCTGCGCTGTTGGGGCTCGGCAATAAAATCTTACTTTCGCCGCATGTCATTACCTTTAACATCGGCGCCGGCCTCACGACCGCGATCCCTTGGGCGACCGAACATGTCATTCAAGCAATGAAGGGTGAGGTGCCGGAACATGTCTATAATGAAGATGTGATCGACCGCTGGGTTGAGCGCTTCGGTGGACAAAATCTTTTGTAAATTGGAGTTTTAAGTGCCTAGCATTCAAGTCGACGGTGTTACCGTCAATTATCATGAAATTGGCAGCGGTGAGCCTGTCGTTCTGGTTCATTGCTCGTCGAGTTCCCATCGTCAGTGGCGGAGTCTATGGGAGTTGTTACAAGAGAACCACCGGGTCATCGCTGTTGATATGCTGGATTGGGGGGGTACCGATGCCTGGTCCGAGGAGCGTGAAACCTTATTGGAAGATGAAGCAGCCCTTATTCGGGAAATTATCAAAGAGAGTGATGAAAAAGTTCATCTGGTTGGCCATTCCTATGGCGGAGCGGTTTCGTATCATTTAGCTGTGACCTCACCTGAAAGATTTAAAAGCCTTACCCTGATCGAACCAATGCTAGGCTGGCTGTTGGACCCGGTCCGGGATGCTCAGTATTATGATGAAATTAGAAGTGTCGCGGAAAACTTTTGGCAGAAGCATTCGGCCGGAAAGTCTGAAGAAGGTATTCAGCATTATTTCGATTATTGGAACGGAGCCGGGGCCTGGCAGGCGCTTGATGTTGATCTTGCCAAATATGTTCTTGCCGGGGCGGAAAAGAATTTTCACGAGTTTAAGGCAATATTTGACGGTGGTGTCGGCCTGGCCCAGCCTGAAAATTTTCCCAGTCCGGCGCTGTTAATCGGTGGTGCGGACTCAAAATCGCCAGCTCTGCGGGTGTTGGAAATCTTGGAAGATCGTATGCCGGATGCGAGAAGATTCTTGATTGAAGGCGCTACTCACATGTCGCCCATCACCCATGGTGATCAGGTCAATCCAATCATCCAGGATTTTCTGTCAGCTTAGTCTTTGCCGTTGGTTTTGTGGAGTGGCGCGACATATTGCACATCGGTATCCCAGGGAAAGAAAACCCAATAGTTTTGCGGTACTTCATGAACGAAAGTGTCGACAGAGGGGCGGCCGATCTCTTTGGCATAAACCGTGGCGATATGACAGTCGGGTAAGAGTTTGCGGGCCGCTTTGATAGTTGTGCCGGTATCAACCAGATCGTCAATCATCAGCCAGCCTTCGCCTTTTTCTTCGCACGCTTTTTCGGGGATTTTGATCAAATTTACATCCCCCATATCTTGCTCGTCATACGTGGCTATACAAATCGTATCGATGTTACGAATATCCATCTCGCGGGCGATGATTGCAGCCGGGATTAGGCCGCCACGCGTGATCGCGATAATGCCTTTCCAGGTGCCGATTTCAATGAGCTTTCTGGCCAGCAATTTGGTGTCACGGTGAACTTCAGCCCAGGTGACTACGTAGTCGACGATTTCCGTATCGGAATCACTCATTTAAATTTATGTCCCCATCGCAAGAATAAATTTGCCAACATTTGATAAAATAACGGGGCCGATAGTATCACTGCATTGTGTCATGGCAAGGCCCCCTGTAAAGTCCAAACAGGCGTTATTAAATTTGAACAAAGTTGAGAGAGTCATGCCCTTTGAGGAATATTTAAAGCCCGGAAAATTTGTTGATAGCGATCATCCGGCGGTGATCGAGTTTGCCCATGAACATGTGGGCTCAGGGAGCTCTGATACGGAAAAGGCTCTCAGCTTCTACTACGCCATTCGTGACGGCATTCGCTACAATCCGTATATGGATGTTAAAAGCCCAACCGCTTACCGCGCGAGTGATGCGGTTTTGTCAGGTGAGGGCTGGTGCGTGCCGAAGGCTGCAGTGATGACGGCCTGCCTCCGGATCAATGGTATTCCAGCCCGGCCCGGCTATGCCGATGTCAAAAACCATCTCGCCTCGCAGCGCTTGTTGGATCTGCTCGGCTCGGACCTGTTCCCCTGGCATTCTTATTGTGAAGCCTATCTCGATGGCAAATGGGTCAAATCGACGCCGTCGTTTAATTTGACACTGTGCGAGAAATTTGGCTTGAAGCCGTTGGAGTTTGACGGCGTTAATGATTCGCTGTTCCACGAGTTTGATCAGGCCGGCAACAAACATATGGAGTATGTGCTAGAGCGAGGCACCTATGTTGACGTCCCAATGGATGAGATCGTCGAGACATTTATCGCGATTTACCGACCTGAATATATCGAAGAATCAAGTGGCGATCTTTATGCTGAGGTAGACGCCGAAAGAAAGTCGTAGCGCCGTTAATCTTCTGTGGCAGCAAGTGTTTTCAGTGCCGCTATGAAGGGGACGTGAAGATGGGTAGGCAGTCGCGCCAGTAAATTCTGATGGACGCCGAGAATGCCCGGCAATGCAGCCTCTACAGCAGCACTGCCTTGGCTGGTGATATATAATTTGGAGGCCCGCTCATCCGCCTCATCCGGTCGCCTTTCAAGCAGCCCGCGTTTTTCCAATCTCTCGGATATTTCGCTAATGGTCGAGCGGTCCATGCCGATCAATTCTGTGAGCTCAACTTGATGAAGTCCCGGTTGCTGATAAATCGCCAGCAATAGAGAAAATTGTCGGGGTCGTAAGTCCCGGCCAACTTCTTGAGAGTAAGCAGCCACGGCAATTTGTTGGGCGCGACGCAGCAGGTGGCCGACATGGTCGAGCAGTTCAAAATCTTCGAGGTCTTGGGATTTTACACTGGTCATTCGGCAGGGGTTTCAAATAGCAGCTCAACATAATTTCGATAATGGCCTAATTGCTCGGCTGTCGTTACTGGCTCCTTCAAGGTTTTGGATAAAATAAAGGCGCCCTCATAAATGACCAGTGCCATATCGGCGAGGCTTTCAGGCGCAATATCAAGTTTGGGAGGGTAGAGATCAATTATGTCGACAAATTTACTGCTCAACCTGCGGCGCCATTCGAGCATCATATTCTGGATGACAGTATGAGTGTTGTCATCAAAGAGCTGGGCTTCATAACAAAAAGAGGCATAGAGGCAACCGGGAAACGGCTCGGTCAGCCCTGCCATCTCTTCTTTAAGCAGGCCAATAAAGATCAGCATTTGTTGTAGAGGATCGCGGGCAAGTTCTTCAGCGCGCACCAAATTCATGTCTAAATGCGCCTGATCGAGATTGGCGTAGCGTTCCACCAAAGCCAAAGCGAGATCGGCTTTGGTTTTAAAATGATGGAAAAAAGCACCCTTGGTAATACCCGCCTGCTCAATGACTTTATCGACCGATGTCGCCGAGAAGCCCTGGCCTAAAATAAGGCTCTGGGCCGAATCCATAATCGTTGTCCGTGTGATCGTACCATCTCTCGGCATTTCACTACTCCTTTGTTAAAATCACCATACAATACCATGTGGTCTGTTTCAATTGTATTTTAAATATATTTTTTTTAGATCAGATAATATAAATAAATCAATAGGATATGTTAGTTATTAGAGTTGAATGGTATAATTATTTCATTTTATTTGTTGACTTCCACCTCGCACCTCCTTTAAACAAACCAACTAGTCGGTATGTTTAAAGTTTAACGAAGGAGAGCAACATGTTAGCAATAGATGAATTCGATACGGGGAAAGCCGAAGCATTTGAAGAAAGAATGGTGGATATCCTCAACGCGGGTGCCATCAACCTTATGATCTCGGTCGGTCATCGTACTGGTTTATTCGATGTCATGGCGAAAATGGAAGCGGCGACAAGTCAGGAGATCGCCGACCGCGCCAAGCTGAATGAACGTTATGTGCGGGAGTGGTTAGGCGCGATGACGGCGTCTGGTTTCGTTACTGTCGATACGAAGGAACTGTCACACGGCCACGATCACGGTCATAGCCATTACAATGAAGCCGCCAAGTTCAGCCTGCCGACAGAACATGCGACATGCCTCACCCGTGCGGCAGCGCCAAATAATATCGCTGTCTTTTCGCAATACATTGCTATTTTGGGCGGCGTTGAGGATGACATCGTTGAATGTTTCGAACAGGGCGGCGGCGTGCCGTATGAGAAATATGGCCGTTTCAATGAAGTAATGGCGGAAGATAGCGGCCAAACCGTTTTGCCCGCTTTGCATGATCATATCCTTCCTCTGATTCCGGGATTGATTGGCAAGCTGAAAGAAGGGGTGCGGATGCTGGATGCCGGTTGTGGTCGCGGTCGTGCCATTACAATGCTGGCCAAAGATTTCCCTAACAGCACTTTTGTTGGCTACGATTTGTTGCAAGATGTAGTTGATTTCGGTAATGCCGAAGCCGAACGACTTGGTCTCTATAATCTGAGTTTTGTGCAAAAAGATCTGACGTCGTTTGATGATGATGCCGATGAAGCATCGTTTGATTTTGTCACCTCCTTCGATGCCATTCATGATCAGGCGGATCCGGGCTCAATGTTGCGCGGCATTCGAAAAACCCTGGCCGAAGATGGTGTCTATCTGGCCCAGGATATTAATGGCTCCAGCCATGTCGGCAACAATATGGATCATCCCATAGGACCCTTGCTCTATACGATTTCCTGCATGCATTGCATGTCGGTCTCACTCGCTCAAGAAGGCGGCGAAGGACTGGGCGCAATGTGGGGCCGTGAAAAGGCGCAAGATATGTTCGAAGACGCTGGCTTTGATCATGTTGATGTGCATGAACTCGAACACGACATTCAAAACTGCTACTATGTTGTTCGGCCTTAAAAGGAAAAATGAGGAAATGATGGACAATTTGCATACCAGAGTAGAAGGCGTCGAGCTTGCAGCTTTTCTGGATTTCAGTGAAGCAGCGGCGGGAGTGGAGCCCTTGGCCCTCAAATATGAGATGGTCGATCAGGCTTTGATCATGACGGCGGCAGGTGATCCACATTTTCTCATTAATCGGGTGATTGGGTTGGGTGTGTCGGCGCCCGCCCAGCGCGATACCATTAGCCGCTTTTGCCGAGATTTTGCTGCGGCTGACATTGGCCGCTATTTCGTCCATATAACCGATGATGCCGAGCCAGCTGAATTGAAGAGCTGGCTGGCCGAAGAGAATTTCGTGGCGCAACGCTGCTGGATGAAGTTTGTCCATAAAGGCGGCTTGGCGCCGAGCTCGGGTTCAGATTTGGACGTGCGTCTTATTGATGGTGAACATGGTGAGGCGTTTGGTCAGATCGTTGCTGCCAGTTTTGACATGGGAGAGGCCTCCATTCCGGTACTAGCTAAATTACCGGATAGAGAAAAGTGGCAGATTTATATGGGTTTTGTAGCGGGCGAGCCAGCGGCGGCAGGGGCTCTCTTCGTTGATCAAGGCGTTGGCTGGTGTGACTTTGGCGCGACGTCATCAAAGTTCAGGCGGCTGGGAGGTCAGCGCGCGATGCTCGAAGCCCGCATCAAGGCGGCGCGTGATCTTGGCTGTGATTTGATTGCAACCGAGACCGGTGAGGCCGTTGAGGGCGATCCGCAGCATTCCTACCACAACATTCAATGGGCCGGTTTTGAAGAAAGCTATCTCAGGGAAAACTATGCACCAGCGAAGTGATCGCTAACCATTTGGTACCTGATTTCTCAATTATGTGATTGGTTGCATTCTCTTTGGCGGGCTATAAGATGCCTCAGAGTAAACGTAACAATAGGGAATTCAGGACATGGATGGCGATTTTCCGCGCTTGACCGAGCTGTCACACGGCGGCGGTTGAGGTTGTAAAGTAGCACCGTCGGTGCTTGACGACATACTTTCTAAATTACCATCTGCCGCCAATTATCCAAACTTGCTGGTAGGTGTTGAAACCGGTGACGACTCGGCAGTTTATAAGATTAATGATGAACAGGCCATTGTCGCGACGACCGATTTCTTTATGCCGATTGTTGATGATCCGTATGATTTCGGACGCATCTCGGCAACCAATGCGCTGTCCGATATCTATGCAATTGGCGGCAAGCCGATCATGGCGCTGGCCATTGCCGGCTTTCCGGTAAACGGCATGTCAAATGAAGATATTGGCCTCGTGCTGGCAGGTGGTGCGGCAGTCTGTGAAGCGGCAGGTGTGCCGGTTGCGGGCGGTCATACAATTGATGCCAAAGAGCCAATCTACGGCCTCGCTGTTACCGGCATCATTCATCCTGATAAGATCAAACGCAATTCTGATGGCCGGGCTGGCGATGTGTTGATCCTGGGCAAAGGCCTGGGCGTTGGCATTTTAGGTGCCGCCATGAATAAAGATGAGCTTGATCCCATTGGCTATAAAGTCATGGTTGAAAGCACGACCAAGCTTAATTCAGTGGGTGCGGATCTGGCTGCGCTGCCGGAAGTTCATGCGCTGACCGATGTCACGGGCTTTGGTCTTTGCGGTCATATGTATGAGTTCTGCAAAGGCGCAAATTTAGCTGCGACCATTGAGTGGGATAAATTGCCCATGTTGGAAACCGTGCTGGATTATGCTCAGAAAGGCTACAACACAGGTGCGGCGGGCCGTAACTGGGAAAGTTTCATTGAGCATGTTGAAATCCCAGACGACATGGCGCAATGGCAAAAGAATTTGCTGATGGATCCGCAAACAAGCGGTGGTCTATTGGTCTCCTGTCCGCCCGAAGCGGCTGACAAAATTCTCGAAACTTTCCACGATGCCGACTTCGATTATGCGTGCGTGATTGGCGAGCTTGCCGAGGGTGAGGCTAAAGTTACGGTCAAATAAGCCTCTATAGATTTATCTAAAACGCCCGCTTTGAATTTCAAGGTGGGCGTTTTTTTGTGGTCGCAATGAGGCTGTATGTAGGTAGAAGAGAACGTCAAAGGATCTTTTGATTTTTGAAATTTAGACCTGTTTAAATCTAATATTCTGGTTGTTTTTTACCCACACCATAATTACCTATTTAGCGCCATGTCTAGGCAGAAAAAAGCAGACTAAGCGTGTCTAACCCACTTAAACGGAAAAATAATACAGCGCATGAACTTATTGAATAATATTCGAATCAGTACAATTGGCTGGGTTCTTTTTGGTGTGCTTGTCGTTTCAGGTGGCTTGTTTGTCACTAGTTCCTTAATTGCAATCAATAATGTATCGATGATAACGGTGGCCTGGGATAAATTTGAGGCAAACCGATCTCAAAAAGCCACGACCCTGAATGCGCTGCATAGGGAAATCGGCTATGGTGGCATGATCCATCAATTTAAGAACTATGTTTTACGTCAGGATCAAGCTCGGATTGCTTTTATTAATGCTCAACTTGGCGGCAGCACTTCTGTTTTGGCCCGCTATCGGTCACTTGATCTAAACAAGATAGAACGGCAAGCCATCGAAGATATTAAGAAAGTCCTGGATTTATATGCCAAGGCACTGATTTTTGCCGTTGATTTAACAAATCAAGGTAAAACCCCGCTAGAAATTGATAGGCTCGTTCGGGTAGATGACCGAGCAGCAATCAGAGGATTGGACAATTTAAAAGTTGAGGCGATAAAAAAGGCCGGAAGGCTTAATTCTAAAATGAGTAAATCTCAACTTGTTTCAAATCTCCGAAATGCTTTGGGCTATGGCGGTATGATCCATAAATTTAAGAACGTTGTTCTTCGGCGCCAACAGGCAGAAGTAGGGGGCGTTCGTAAAGATATAACCACTGCATTAAGTATTGCTGATCAATTTTTCCAAAGCAAATTGAACCATAGTGAGAAGCGGGCAATTGGTAGCATTGTAGGGGTTATTCAAGCCTATGAATTGGCGCTGAAAAAGGTAGAAAAGCTGATCCAGCAAGACGAATTACCTTCTGCCATCGATAAAGCCGTTAAGATTGATGACCGCCCTGCTCTGGACGGATTTGATTTGCTGACAAAAGAGATCGTGAAGCAAAATAATGCGGAAGCCTTGAAGGTCAAAGATGCCCTGACCGTCGTGGCATTGGTCTCTAGAGTGAGCGGCTTAACCACTCTTGTTCTGCTAGGTTTGATCGGATTTGGCACGCTGTGGTTAATTCGTGGTCAGATTATTCGTCCGATTGCCAGTATGACGGCTCATATGAACCAATTGGCGGATGGTAAATTAGATATCCACCTTCCCGTGGTTGATCAAACCAATGAAATTGGAGAAATGGCTCGGGCAATTGAAGTTTTCAAGAATAACGCTCTTCAACGTGAATTAGCGGAAGAATTTTTAAATCAACTTTCTGATGCAATGCCTGTTCATATATCCAAAGTTGATCTGGATCGAAGATATTTATATGTCAACAAAGAGTATGAAAGGTGGTTTAACCTCCAAAAGGAGGAAATTCTTGGTAAAACCGTTGCCGAAATTTTTGGTCCAGAAGTCGCCAACCAAACTAACAAATATTCTGATGAAGTTTTAAGTGGCAAAAAGATCAGCTACGAAACAACATTTACTGATTTTGCCGGTAACAAGTGCGATTTCCAAGTTATTTACGTGCCCTATTTTCAGCAAGATCAGATTTCGGGATATTATGCGCTAGCGCTGGACATAAGCGAAAATAAAACCGCTCAGAAGAGTTTGGAATTTAGTGAACGCCGTTTTCGGGATTTTGCTGAATCGGCAGCTGATCGTTTCTGGGAAATGGATAGTGATTTCCGGTATACGTATGTCTCGAATCCAACCAACGCTTTACAGCTTGGTGAGAGCCAGATTTTAGGAAAATTCTTGTGGGAAATCGAAGGATTTAATGTACATCAAGGCAGTTGGGATGATTTTAGAAAGGTCTTAAATGATCGAAAACCAATAAAGGATTTAAAATATTATTGGGAGAATAAAGATCATGAAAAGCATTATATCTCAATAAATGCGGTGCCCTATTTTGATGATGGTGGCAATTTTAAAGGGTATCGCGGCACCTCTTATGATGAAACCAATACATTAGAGGTTCAATTGATGCGCGATCGCTTCTTTGAAGCTATGGAGAATCTCGATGCAGGGTTTGTTTTGTGGGATTCCAACAAAAAGCTTCTGGCCTTTAACTCTGCATTTAAGAATCAACAAAGAGAACCAGGAAAAATACTGGAGCCGGGCATAGATTATCAGGAATACATACAGAAAATTGGCGAGCAAACGATCAAGAATGGAGGGGATATTGAGGATTTGGATAAATGGGTCAAAAATCGACTCTCAGAATTTGATTCTCCCTCGACTGATAGAGAAGTCCAAAATGTCAGAGGCGATTGGATAAGAATCAGAAAACAACGATTGGCGGATGGCAGCATATTGTCCTTTCACCAGGATATTAGCGATATTAAGGAGCATGAAACGCGGCTCAATGCGGCTATTGAAGTTGCAGAACACGCAAATCAGGCTAAATCGCAATTCCTGTCCTCAATGAGCCATGAACTCCGTACCCCTTTGAACGCAATCTTGGGTTTTGGTCAATTGCTGGAGAATAATCCAAAGGAGCCTTTGTCGGCACCGCAAATAAGTTATACGCAGCAGATACTTAAAGGCGGTGATCATCTACTTGAGCTCATTGATCAGGTTCTCGAATTATCGAAAATTGAATCTGGTAATATTACTCTCACCTTTGAAAACGTGGCCCCAGAAGAGATCATTGATGAATGCCTCAATTTGGTAGGTGCTCAAGCAAATGACAATAAAATAACCATCGAATTTACCAAGCCGGATATTGGGTTACCTTTATTAAGCACAGATTCCACTCGCCTTCGCCAAGTTTTTTTAAACCTTTTGTCCAATGCAGTTAAATATAATCGCGAAGGCGGTAAAATCATTATTGCCTCCGAACATATGGAAAAAGATCGGCTGAGGATTAGTGTGAGCGACACGGGGCTCGGGATACCGAAAGCAAAGCAGAAAAGATTATTTGAACCATTTAACAGGCTTGGTCGTGAAAGTGGAGAAATAGAAGGCACCGGCATTGGCCTGACAATTACCAAACAAATAACTGAATTGATGGGGGGGCAAATCGGATTTGAAAGTGAGGAGAATATCGGGAGCACCTTCTGGGTCGAAATACCTATTTCAAACGACCAGAAAATTGAGGCAGGCCATGCTGATAATGATAGTTTTGAAGCTGACTCTGAATCTAAGAATGTATTAAATACTGCAGAAGTTATATTGTACATTGAAGATAATCCGGCAAACATCCGATTAATGGAGGCGATAGTTGAGCGCCTTCCATCTACAACACTGAAGTCGGCCCACACCGCTGAACTCGGTCTGGATTTGGCTCGAGAATTGGTCCCGGATTTGATTTTTATGGATATTAACCTGCCCGCCATGAACGGTATTGAGGCGGTGGCGGAATTACGGAAAATTGAAGAGACCAAAGACATTCCCGTTATCGCAATATCTGCGGCAGCCATGCCGAAAGATATCGAACGTGGGAAAGAGGCTGGCTTCAAAAAATACATTACCAAGCCAATTAAGGTTCCGGAAATTTTGGAAGCAATAAACGAATATTCTAAATAAATTATTTTATGTCCATTTTTAAGCGTAGAGCTTTTTGCACAGATAACTAAGTATCTGCTGTTCTAATCGACGGAATTCACGTTCATAATCGTTTCATTAAAAGAAAAATCGATAGGGAGGTGAACAATGAATTATTTAGTGAATATTAGCGGTAAATTAGCTCTGACCTTTTTGATGGTCGCTTTGAGCGTAATTTCTCATAAAACCCAAGCCGCGCCACCGCAATTGCAGACACCGGCACCGGTGATTTATCTGGCGGACAATCTCGATGAGCAGGATAAGCTCGGCTGGTGCATAGATACGCAAGGCCGCGGCCTCTCGGAACGCCTCCATGCCCATTCCTGCAAACCGCAGGGCGGCGATGTGCAGTTTAAATTTAAAGCTGGGACGGGTCAGATTATGTCAGCTGAATATGCCGGCAAATGTGCTGAACTGCTGGCGCCCGGTGGTTCTGTCACTTTTGGCTTATTAGCTTGTAAAGCCGGAGCCGCCAGTCAAAGTTTCACCTTTGACAGCAATAGCGGCGAGTTTCATCCGAAAGGTAAAAACGACCTTTGCCTCGTCGTCGGTGCAGGCAGCCGCTCCGCCGGGCCGTTCATGTCACGCAATCTTGACCTCGCCGCCTGCGCTTCTACCGCGGTCAAATTCAAGAAATGGATCGTGAAGGCTAAGTAGGCCAGCTTATTTTTCAGCCATTGCCTTCAATACAGCATCGAAGGGCAAAAGGATTGCGCCGTGGCGGGGTTTGGCATCTTTGGCGGGGGCGAGTGCTGCGAGCGCCGCCCAATCGCCGCCGGGCGGGGCAGCGCCTTCAGTCAGCATGGCCTTGACCTGATCTCTGGCGGCCTGAATGTCTTCCTCTGTTTTTCCAAGGACCGCCTCAGCCATGACGGAAGCAGATGCCTGGCCGAGAGCGCAAGCCTTAATGGTCTGGCTATAGCCAGAGATTTTCGCGCCATCAATGGAAAGCGAGACTTCAATCGAGCTACCACAAAGCGGGCTCCTGAGAGACGCCATTGCATCTGGATTTTCCAAGGCGTCCAGGCCGCCGATATTGGCAGCCAATCTAAGAACGTCTTTGTTATAAATATCGTCGATCATTTATTTGCGTGCTTGTTCCTTATTTTAAAATGTCCCCCCACCCCAACCCTCCCCCTCAAGGGGGGAGGGGAAGTAGATCGAATGCCTTGCAACAATAGTTCCCTCCCTCCTTGGGGGGGAGGGTTGGGGTGGGGGGTGCCTTAATAAATTATATGCTCTCGGAGGTTTGCCCGCCAGCACCTAATCAGCTAAATCTCCCTGCATGAAAGTATCGGATTTTGATTTTGATCTGCCCCCGGAATTGATTGCGCAAGCGCCAGCTGAGCCACGCGATTCAGCACGCCTGTTGCATATCGGTGAGACTCTGTCAGATCTGGGTGTGAAAGACCTGCCGAGTTTGCTCAGCCCGGGTGACATCATGGTGTTTAACAATACCAAGGTGATCCCATCGCGGCTGGTTGGTAGGCGGGGTGAGGCGGGTGTCGAGGTGACGCTCCACAAGCAGGAAACAGAGAGCACCTGGTGGGCGTTTGCCCGACCGGCGAAAAAGTTGCGGCCCGGCGACACGCTTGTTTTTGCCGAAGATTTTAGCTGCCTAGTTGAGGGTAAACGCGATGGTGGTGAAGTGTTGCTTGCTTTTGAAGATGGCCAAGAAAACCCATTGGGCGCCTTAATGGCGGGGCTGGAAAAATACGGCTATATGCCTCTGCCGCCGTATATAAAACGTGAAAAAGGTGGCTCGGTCGAGGATCGGGCCGACTATCAGACCATGTATGCCAAGCGCGATGGAGCGGTGGCAGCGCCGACCGCGGGACTTCATTTCACCGATGCTCTGATGACAGCGTTGGAGGCCCGCGGCATTGAGAAGGCTTTTGTGACTTTGCATGTCGGCGCGGGCACCTTTTTGCCGGTCAAAGTCGATGATACCGATGACCATGTCATGCATGCCGAATGGGGCGAGCTAGACCAAGAAACAGCTGATAAAATTAATAGAGCACGGGCGATGGGCGGCAAGGTGGTGCCGGTTGGCTCGACGTCTTTGCGCCTGCTGGAAAGTGCGGCTGATGATAGCGGTCTGCTTCACCCCTTTACCGGCGAGACGGATATCTTTATCACTCCGGGATACAAGTTTAAAATTACGGATAAGATGGTGACTAATTTTCATTTGCCAAAATCGACTTTGTTTATGTTGATCGCAGCGCTTGCCGGAACCGAGCGGGTCAAGTCGGCCTACTCCCATGCGATTGCCGCGCGCTATCGGTTTTTCTCTTACGGTGATGCCAGTTTGATTGAGGGTGTGAAATAATGGCCGCGTTCTCTTATAAAATTAGTGCCAAGGACGGCTCGGCTCGGCTCGGCCAGGTGACAACGGCGCATGGCGTCATCGACACACCGGCGTTTATGCCGGTTGGCACAGCGGGTACAGTTAAGGCAATGATGCCGGGCTCGGTGGCTGAAACCGGGGCGCAGATTGTGCTGGGTAACACCTATCATCTTATGCTGCGCCCAGGCGCCGATCGGATTGAGCGTTTAGGCGGTCTCCATAAATTTATGAACTGGCCCGGGCCGATCTTAACGGATTCCGGTGGCTTCCAAGTGATGTCGCTTTCAAAGCTCCGCAAGATGACCGAAGACGGGGTGACCTTCCAGTCTCATATTGATGGTAGTAAACATGAGCTGACTCCCGAAACCTCGATTGATATTCAGCGCAAACTTGATGCGGACATCACCATGCAATTGGATGAGTGCCCGGCTCATTCAGATGATAAGAAGCTCATCGATACCTCCATGCAGCTCTCTTTGCGCTGGGCTGAGAGATCGAAAGCGGCGTTTGATGACCGCGCGGGCTATGGCTTGTTTGGCATTGTTCAAGGCGGTGTGTTTGATGATCTGCGTGAGCAATCTGCCAAAGGCTTGATCGATATCGACTTTCACGGCATGGCGATTGGCGGCTTGGCCGTCGGTGAGCCGCAGGACGTGATGTTCAACGTACTGGAAGGCCTCATGCCGCACATGCCGGAAGATAAACCCCGCTATCTGATGGGCGTCGGCACACCAGAGGATTTGGTAGGCGCGGTATCCCGCGGTGTTGATATGTTCGACTGCGTTATGCCAACCCGGTCTGGGCGTACCGGCAAAGCTTTTACCCGGCGGGGCAGTGTCAATATTCGAAATGCCCGCCACGCTGATGATCCGAGGCCGCTTGATGAGCATTGTAAATGCCCGGCTTGCAAAGACTACAGCCGCGCTTACATTCATCACCTCGTTAAAGCACAGGAAATACTGGGTCCCATGCTGCTGACTTGGCACAATGTGCATTATTATCAGGATCTCATGTGGTGGCTAAGGAAATCTATCGGCGAAGGAACGCTTGAGGAATTTGTCCAGCGCTTTCATGATGACAAATTGCAGGGCGATATCGAGCCGCTGCTAAAGGAGAAATAAATGATCGAAGTAAGAAAAAGTGAGGACCGTGGCTTGGCCTCTTTGGACTGGCTACACTCTCAGCACACATTTTCCTTTGCCGATTATAGCGATCCGGCGCAAATGGGTTTTGGCCCACTTCGTGTTATCAATGAGGATCAAATTCAACCGGGTACGGGCTTTGGCACCCACGGCCACCGCGATATGGAGATCTTGTCTTATATTTTGGAAGGCGAGCTGGAACATAAAGACGATATGGGCAACGGCTCGATCATTAGGCCGGGCGAGATCCAGCGCATGAGTGCCGGCACCGGTGTGATGCATAGTGAAAGCAATCCCTCGGCAGATACCCGCAATCGCTTTTTTCAAATCTGGATTATTCCGGAAGTTGGCGGTATTGAGCCGGGCTATGAGCAAAACCAAATTCCCGAAGGCGCCAGAGATGGCAAGCTGTGTCTCATCGGCTCCCGTGATGGGCGGGGCGATAGTGTGACCATCCATCAGGATGCCGAGCTTTATTCAAGCATTTTATCACCGGGCGATGCGGTGACCTATGAATTGGTAGAAGGTAGGGGTGTCTGGGTGCAATTGGCGTCAGGCGCGATTGAGATCAACGGCACAAAATTGGCGGTCGGCGATGGCGCGGCCATTGTTGAAGAAAATTCTTTGACGATTACGGCCTCAGAAAAATCAGAGTTTTTGCTGTTCGATTTGGGTGGCTAGGCTGGCCGTTTTATCAAAAGTTTAACCTTTCTCCCGTATGGGTATCACGAGATAAACAAAAAGTAATAAGGGTTTGGGCATGATGTATTTTCTAGTTGTTGCTGGATTTGTGCTGCTCCTGGTTGGGGCGGAAATCATGCTGCGTGGTGCCATAGGCTTGGCTGATAAATTTGGTATTTCCAAATTGGTCGTCGGCATGACCGTGATTGCCTTTGGCACGTCCGCTCCTGAGTTGCTGGTCTCCCTGAATGCAGCGCTCGCTGGATCCTCCGGTCTGGCGATTGGTAATGTCGTTGGCAGTAATGTCGCGAACATTCTGCTGGTCCTAGGCGTTGCCGGTCTCCTGATGCCGATTGCCAATGAGCCGGGTGCGCTCAAGCGTGATGGCTGGATGCTCTTAGCCGGTACCGGCTTGTTTATGGCGCTTAGTATAAGAGGCCAGATTGACCTTATGGCCGGTCTGATCTTACTCGCTTATTTCATTGGCTTCCTGACTTATACCTATCTGCGGGAGAAACAGGGCATTGATGCGGCGGGTGAAATGTATGAACACGAGGTCGATGACGTCGACGGTGTTCCGGATAACTTATTGAAAATAATCGTTTATTTATTAATCGGCTTTACCGGGCTGATCTATGGCGCGGACCTTCTGGTTGAAGGTGGTGTCGCAATTGCCAGGAATTTTGGGGTTAGCGAAGCCGTCATCGGGTTGACCGTTATTGCCTTTGGCACATCCTTGCCCGAACTCGCAGCATCCATCGTGGCCGCCATTCGCAAACACGCCGATGTCGCGGTCGGTAATGTTGTCGGCAGCAATATCTTTAACGTCGTCGGCATCGTTGGTGTGGTGTCGTTGGTGACTCCGATGGACGTGCCGGCCCGGGTGATCAATTTTGACAACTGGATTATGTTGGCAGCGACTTTGATTTTAATGCCGTACATGATTGGCCGGCGCGAACGTCTTGGTCGTGTCGAAGCATTCTTGTTCCTCGCCGCCTATCTCATTTATATCGCTGCCATCGGCTACGGTGTCGAGAGGCTGCTGCCCGCCTAAAGAAGACTTGCCATCTGAGAGGCGATCTCTCATTCTCTGGCGATGAGTGAAAATATTTCAAAGACTGTTCTGATCACCGGTGCGGCTCAACGCATTGGCAAGGCCATGGCGTTGGCTTTGGCCGGCGATGGCTGGCAGGTCGCCGTGCATTATAATGGCTCCGCGGGTGAAGCTGGCGAAGTTGTTCAGCAAATCTCTGACGGGGGCGGCCGGGCAATTTCGGTGCAGGCAGATCTCGCTGATGAGGCGGCTGTTGCAGGCTTGATCCCTGAAGTGACCAAACAGCTGGGGCCAGTTACGTGTGTCATCAATAATGCCTCTATTTTTGAGAAAGACAGCGTTGAAAGTGTGACAAAAAGCTCCTGGGATCGTCATATGGCGATCAATTTAAGGGCGCCGTTCATTTTGACTCAAAGTCTAGCTGAAAATCGAGATAAATTGGAAAAAGCCAATATTATCAATATTGTAGATCAGCGAGTTGAAAACCTGACACCCTATTTTATGTCCTATACGTTGAGCAAATCAGCGCTTTGGACCCTGACCCAGACCTCGGCTGCTGCCCTGGCGCCTGATATTCGGGTTAATGCCATTGGACCGGGTCCGACGTTGCCTTCGGCTCGCCAAACCAGCGAAGAATTTGACCGCCAAATCGCGCTCACGCCGTTGCAAATTCAAGTCGACCCAAAAGATATTTGTAGCGCTGTGCGATTTGTCCTTGCTACGCCTTCAATGACAGGGCAATTGTTAAGCATA